>WNGH01005978.1_pt1 | contig 19157 bp, 20 predicted proteins | sample 5400631 | NCBI WGS metagenome assembly WNGH01 (sample SAMN13153373, study PRJNA577476) | soil metagenome | isolation source: 115 cm soil or saprolite under Garry oak tree replicate 1 | place: USA:California | collected 2016-06-15
GGCCAAGCTCTGGCCCTCCGGCCCTTGACCGAAGCTGCTTACGGCCCGGAACGGCAGCCGCTGATGTTCGGAAGCACACTGCTGATGGCTATCGTGGGGCTTGTCCTGTTAATCGCCTGTTCCAACGTTGCCAATTTGCTGCTCTCTCGCGCCACCGTGCGCCGGCAGGAAGTAGCCGTTCGCATTGCGCTTGGCGCCGGACGCAGCCGCTTGATTCGTCAATTGCTGACCGAAAGCGTTTTACTCGGCCTCCTTGGCGGCGTTCTCGGGTTGCTGCTCGGTTATGGAGGATGCCAGTTTCTGTGGTCTTTTCGACCCGCGGAATTTGCTCAGAACTTGGCTGATCTCCGCATCAACGCGAGCGTGTTCGGTTTTGCGTTTGCAGTTTCCGCCGTGACTGGGCTGCTATTCGGCATCGTGCCTGCTCTGCGGACTTCGCGCACGTCTGTCTCCGAAGTGCTCAAGGAAGAGACACGCGCCGTGGGCCGGAGCCGCAACCGTATCAGCTTGGCGAACACACTTCTCGCCGAGCAGGTCGCGATTTCCCTCGTTCTGCTAGTCGTGGCCGCATTGGTTCTCCGAAGCATCCAGCGCGAATACACCATCGATCCTGGCTTTGAGACAAATCACTTGGCACTTTTCATGCTCTATCCCGGCCAAGCCGGGTACGATCAGACTAGGACGGAACAGTTTTACAAGCAGTTGCGTGACCGCATCGGCGGCATACCCGGCATCTCGTCTCTCTCTTGGGCATCGAATCTGCCACTTTGGGGGCGTAAGGAGACCGGCATGGTGATCGAGGGGCAAGAGCAGCGCAAGAAATCGGAAGCCACCTCGGCGGTCGTAAACACCATTGATCTTAACTATTTTTCAACCCTGGGTATCCCGTTTGTGGAGGGCCGCGACTTCACCCAAGACGATCGCGACCTTTCGACTCCCATCGCCATCATCAATGACACGATGGCTGCCAAGTATTGGCCGAACCACGACGAGCTTGGCAAACGGCTGCAGTTGCCCAGCCGCAAGGATTTCCTGCAGATCGTAGGCGTTGTGAAGACCACCAACTATCAATCTCTTGGCGAGGCTCCCCAGTCGTGCGTCTATATCCCGCTGCGGCAGAACTACTCCGATGCCATGATTCTGTATGTCCGGACCGAACGTGATCCATCCGCAACCCTTGCCGCCGTCCAAAGCGAAATTCGCACCTTCGACCCAGGGCTGCCTGTGGACGACATCCGCACGGGAACCAAGGTCATTGATCAGGCGCTTTGGGGAGCGAAAATCGGTGTTGGCCTGCTTGGAGTATTTGGACTTTTGGCGCTGAGCCTCGCGTCCGTCGGCTTGTACGGCATCATGGCATACTCCGTGAATCAGCGGCGCCGGGAAATAGGCGTGCGCATGGCTTTGGGAGCCAGCGAAGGAAGCGTCTCGTTGTTAGTCCTTCGGCAAGGAATGACGGTAGTACTCAGCGGCGTGGCACTGGGCGAAGGGTTGGCCGTCTTGGTTGGACGCGCCCTCTCGCGATTTCTCTATGGCGTTGCCGGCAGCGATTTCCTCAGCCTCGGAGCTGCCTCTCTCCTCCTTCTCGTTGTAGCGTTCCTAGCATGCTATCTGCCGGCACGCAGCGCCAGCCGCGTGGATCCCCTCGTGGCACTACACGAGAGCTGAAGACTCGGTGTTCTTCAGCGTCAAACAAAATCGTCAAGTCGAGCAAGCAGCGAGGGCCAGCGCCAGGTAGCCTTGCAGCGTTCGAGATCGTAAGCCAAGTCACCGCGGATGTTCAAATCAGCGATCTGCGAGTTGCAGCGGATTGACTGCCTGGACTCCCATCAGGTACCAGGAAGTGGCTCCCATGTGAAAGTATGGGAAGTAGTTGAAGCCGAATCCAGTATTCAGAATGCTGGTAGACGCAGTAAGGCCTTGGCCCACCACCAACGGCTGACCACTTACCGTCTGTCCATTGCCTAGGCTATTCTGTGCGACCTGCACCTGCTCAATAAGGGAGCCAGCAAGACTTACACCCCCATGGAAACTAATTTAGGAATGTCATCCTTGGCGGGCAACCGGCGGGATAAAAGTGCTGCGATCAGATGGCCGGTGCCTTCTAGCCAAACTGCGTCCGCATCCACTGTATTGTCTCCGAGCACGGTGCCAAGCTTGCTCACGCTGGCGAACGTGACGCCGGAGACGCGCAACCTCAGACCCCCGTTCGAGCCCCAGCCGTTGTTGAAAGCAAAGGTTGTATCGGTAGTTGCCAGATTGGTTTTGACCCAATCGATAGACGCCGCAAAATTTTGGTCTTGGAACGCCAGATACGACCAGCTCTGAACATCCTCGGGACTGTCATTGTAGAAAATGTGGGTAGGATCAGACGTGCCCGTCCAGAAATGGCCTGAACGGCTGTCGAACATCGCTTCCACGAATGCTTTGGCATGTTGCGCGCCGTCTAGCCAAGAGCCGTTGCCAGTCAGCTTGGCCAGCCTCGTGAATAAGACATAAACGTCAATGTTGTGTTCGGTGGATTCGTTGGTCTGGCCGTTACCGAAATAGTACCCACCTGGCGGGACATTCACGTTATCGCGGGTAGTGGTCTCGATGAAGCTGGCAGCCCTGACGGCGCCGTCCAAGTAAGCTTTCACACCGGTACACGCATAGAGCTGTGCGAGCGCGATTCCGGGCCAGGCCACATCACCAACTGCGCTCCCCTGAAAAAACGGAAGGCCGCGTGTGACAGAGATTCCGTGGCTGTCCGGTGCGCCCGCAAAGTAGGCCTGGCGGAAGCGTCCATCGGACACGGAATCATTCTGCTGTGCGTAAAGCAAGGCGTCGCCGATCACCTTGGCGCGCTGGATGTCACTTGCCCGTGCGCGGGCGAGACAAGCGAGAACGAGCAGTGCATTGTCATAAACGAACGCGGTGCTGTAGAACGTGCCGCCCGCAATCTGATCGCTATAGCTCTGGCATAGACGAACCGTGATGCCTTGAGCGTACGCATCCATCATCTTGTCAAGAAACAAATAAGCATAGTTAATGGAAAGTTCGAGAGACTTATTATCTCGTTCAAAGTCAGGACCAGAATCCACTGCACAGTTGACAGCCACTAACTCTGTTTGATCACGATTTGCCGGAGCGGGGTTTTCGGGGGTGCGAGTTGCGATAAAATAAAACCATGAACCCCAAACAAGTGCGACCTAAAAGCATCACCGAGTACATCCATGCCGCCCCCAAAGAGGCTCAGAAGAAACTGCGTGAAATGTGTGCGTGTATTCGTACCGCTGCACCCGGGGCTAAGGAAAGCCTGAAGTTGGGGGATGCCCGCCTTTTCCTATCGGAGGATACTGGTCACCTTCGCCGCGCACAAACATCACATTGGCTTCTATCCCACGCCGCCAGCAGTGACAGCCTTCGCGAGGGACCTTTCGAAATTTGCCACGGCTAGAGGGTCGATCCAGTTTCAGCTCGAAAAGCCGCTACCTCTACCACTGATCCGCAAGATCACCGCGTTCCGTGTTCGCGAGAGTATCGAGCAAGACAGGAAGTGGAAAACGGACCACTCCCTGCCGTTCACGGGATAACGTCAGCGAGGGAGACAGAAGCGTTTTCAAGCGAACCACTGCGCCTACAAGAGGGCATTTTCTTGTTCACGCGGGTCAACGCGATCAGGCATCAATTCATGGAGCTGTTGGAACCCGTTGCCAGAGGCCTGTAAACCTCACACTTGCGCCACGTCCTCGACGCCCTCGCTGACACGAAACACGTGCCCGTCCGGGTGCCGCACGTGCATCTCGCGGACGTTCCACGGCATGTCGGTCGGCGGGAAAGTGACATCCAGCTCGGCGGCCAAGCACTGTTTGTGGACCTCCTCAACCTCGTCCACCCAGATCGACATCCAGACGCCCTTGTCGGCCGTTTCGTCCCCCTGTGGTCCAAACGTGGAGGCATTCGCTCCCTTGCCTCGGCCCCCCTGGCCCCCCTGGCAAAGAAAGATCTCGCATTCGCCCGACCCGACCGCCCCGAAAGTCGGAGGCGTTCCCCAGTCCCAGCACTTCCTCCAGCCCCACTTCTCGAACCACACGAAGCTCTTGGAGATGTCGGATACGTTCAATATCGGCGTTATGTGTTTCGCATTCATGCTGCGGAAGGATAACACGGCCAGGTTCCGCGGCAATCAACCCGTTCGATCCTGCCAGATTAGTTGGCCAACCCGAGACATGTAGCGCGTTGTCGGTTCGGCGTTACGTGCCTAAATCACGGAGCCCGGAGATTTTTCAATAGTTCCTACCCGTCCTAGACGTAAAGCCCCGCCGTTTCAGGGCGTGGATATAAGGCTGCTTTCTTTTTTTCGCTCTGTTCTATCATCCTGGCGTCCAAAAGACCGTGGACGGATAGCACAAGAGTTAAGCCCCTTCGCTGTCTCACGTAAGGGCGCTGTGGGAGGAACCCACCGACGAGACCGGACCAACACCCGGCTCCGTAGAAATCCTCTCCCTTTAGGGCCCTTTAGGAAGAGGAGGCTATCAATGCATTGCAGACCGCCTCGCACTCCGGCACTAATTCAATGGGACCACGGCAATGTGAATCGGTTCGAGTTTCTCGGGGTCAACAATCATGTCGTCTTTTAGGTTGCCTATGCCGGTGTTGGCAATGAAGTAGAAGTTCTCTCCGGCAATGGCGCCAGTCGTGGGAAAATCCACCAAGGGAGTGCGATGTTCGAGAGTCTCCGTCTGCGTTACGCGCAGGCCGTCTGGTGAAAGGCGAAAACGGGCAACGCGAAAGGAGCCCGTGCCGTATTGCACTCCGAGCAAGTCGCCCTGGTACCAATACAAACCATCAATTCCCGCGAGCGTGTTGCCTTTGCCGGGATCCACTTCGTGCGCGACGTTGCTGCGCAGATCGATGCGGATCAGGCCGAGTAAGTCTGCGACATAAAGTAAGTTTCCATCGCCCGAGACAGTAATCCCATTGGGATAGAGGACCAGGCGAGGAAAAGTGAGAGATGTGAAACGGCGCGATTTCCGATCGAAGCGGTACGCCTGGTGCGCGGAAGTGTCGCTCAGACAAATTTCGCTTTCATGGCGAAGAACAAGATCGTTGAGATCATGCGGTCCGGGGTCCGGTGCGGTGTAACGCTCAAGCAATTTGCCATTGGCGTCAAAATGGACCAACTCTGACCGGTTGGCTTCGCCTGGATCGGTGGCCGCCCAGACGCTGTGGTCCGCTGGATCGACCTTTACCCCACCCACCGGCATCAGACCGTATAGGTCTGGTTTCACGAAATCCGAGACCTCGCCTAGCACCGTGGTCTTGATGATTTTCTTGCGGTGCATGCTTCCCATATATAGAAGACACCCTTGGGCCAATCCACAGCAAGGCCCTCGGGAAAGAGGTCTTTTTCCGGGACCGTGAAGGCCACACGCGCGAGATGAACCGGAGGATAGCGGCGATGAACCTCTTCCACGAGTTCGCGAAATTCCGGGAAAGATTTCAAAGGCTGAAGCGCCGGGGTATCTGCCGGATCGAATCCCTCGTCTAAGGCAATGCATTCTTTTAGTAGCGCGAGCGCTTTTTGCAGTTCGCCCAGGTGGGCGTATCTTCTGGCCAGAAGGAAAAGGGCCGCGCCACGATCGGGAATCTTAGACAAAGAATTTTCGATTTCTTGAACTTCGGTATGCAGCACCACAGCATCCGGTGGTGGCTGGATTGGCGCAGCTGAATTCTGCTGCATGGCGGTAATCTGAGATTGGTTATGGGCCTGCGAAAAGCCCAAGCCCAACACTGTTGCCAGCAAGCCAGCCGCCTTGAACACCCTCATGTGACATGTCTCCAGTCTCAGAGACGGTGCAATACCGCGGAGGTAAGCACACTGCTCTTAGGTGTGGCGTCCGCAACTAGTCCCCTCGCGGCGCGGCTACCTGGCGTCCGCGCTGCGATCTCCTAGAATCCCGTGTTCTGGACCCCTCGCTGTCTGACCGACTAAGCGGCCAAGTGGCCGTCGGAGTTGTACACGCTACGGCATTTGCTGCGGGTATTGTCGAGGACGCATGCGTGCGATGAAATCTTCCACGCGCCAACGGGAGTTACACGCGTAGGACGTTTTACAGATCTCGCTGCTGAAAAAGATAGATGGCCACGATCAGCGCAACGAGCAAATAGACGACGGCGTAACCCAGCATGGCAACGCTCGGCGCGGAAGCATTCGAAAACGGACTGAATTGGAGAGACCGAGTGAAGGAAGACTGCATTTCGAACGAAGCCCGTCGCCAAATGGACTCGGTGGGCATGATGAGGCTAGACACAACGCCGACGGTGACAAGACGCGGGCTGTCGGTCATGGCACCGATCTGTTCGATCCAGCCGCCAATGAAGGCCAGTCCGTGAAAGCCCAGGACGATGACACCGTTGGTGAGTGTGGAAAACCTCGTGCCACATACGAAGGTGACGGTCAAAACCAGCAAGCATTCCAAGAAGACCAGAAGTGCGCCGCTGAGGGTATGGTGCGGAAGCACACCTCCGATGAAATACCCCACGGCCGTGACGCCGCCGAACATGGCGGCCACATATGCGGCGACCATGCCGGCGAAACCCATCCACTTACCCAGCAAAATCTGCCAGCGAGAGATTGGCTTTGTAGCGATGGCTTGGATAGTGCCGGAAGCCATCTCACCCGAGAGCGTATCCACGGAAGTTAGGATCGTCATGACCACGGCAAGAAGATCGACGGCGTAGAAGCCCACTTGCAGCATAGCAGCTTCCAGTTGATAGCGAATAAAGGGCGGCAAAGAATGGCGCGTGATGTCTTTCAACTGAAAGTGCATCCCGGTACCGAAAAGCGCAAGAAATGCTGAGCCGGCGAGGACCGCGGTCCAAAGGATCTTCTTGCGTCCGGCCTCGCGAAAGGTAACGCCTGCCATGATCCAGGCGCCCATCAAAGCCCCCGATCCTCGCCCATGATTTTGAGGAAGAGATCTTCCAGCGAGAGCCGCTGAGGCGTGAATTCAAAGATGTCGCCTCCCGATGCCGTCAGATAGCGGAGGATGTCGGGCAGAACAGAGGTCGAGTGAGTGGTAAGCGTTAGGCGCTCGCCGTCGAGCCGTGCAGACGTGCTCCATTGGGAGAGCCCCGCAATTGTTTGCGCGGAGAGATTGCGCGCGCGGGCGACGACGCCGACTTCAGCGTCGGGAAACGCTCGCAGGTCGCGGCTAGCAACGACCTCACCCTCCTTGATGAAGACAACTCGGTCGCAAGTGATTTCAATTTCGCTTAGGATGTGGGAATTCAAAAAGACGGTGGCTCCGCGGTCACGCTGGACGCGAATCACGTCGCGGACGAGCCGCCGACCCATGGGATCGAGGCCCGAGGTCGGCTCGTCGAGAAAGATCAGCTGCGGCTCGTGAATCAAAGCTTGAGCCAAGCCGATGCGCTGGAGCATGCCTTTGGAGAAATCGCGCAGGCGCTTTTCCCGGTGAGGACTCAGCCCGACCAGATCGAGAAGGGCAGGAACACGTTCGCGGAGCAGTGACGCAGGCATCCCGCAGAGCCGTCCGTGGAGTTTCAGGAGTTCGGATGCGGTCAGCCAGGTATAGAAACGAAAATCCTCCGGGAGAAATCCGATCTTGCCGCGTACATCTATGTCGTCCGAGGGCACTCCGAGAACGAATGCTTGACCGCTGCTGGGCTTCACGAGTCCCAGCAGCATCTTAATAGAAGTGCTTTTCCCCGCTCCGTTCGGGCCCAGGAACCCGAAGACTTCGCCACGACGCACTGTCAGAGAAAGATTGCTTACGGCAACCTTAGTCCCAAACATCTTGCGCAAGTCCAGCGTTTGAATGGCAAGGCCGCCCGGTTGAGCCAGGTGTTCCTCCGGTGTCAGTCGAGTGAATTCGCCAGCGTCACAGCTTTGCTGGAGTCTCCCTGACCGGCAAGACAATAGATGATGCCATTCTTCACCCAAATCAACACATAGTCAGGTCCCCGACGCCCGGAACCCTTGATGAGCGTACCCTGCGCGCCGTTCACTTCTACTAGGCTGTAAGAGCCGACGAAGCGCGGAATCGGGAGAACAAGGGTCGATTTCCAATCGATGGTTTGGCAGAGCTCACGGGCCTGCGTGGCGCCCATTCCTGCAAGTTGAAAACCAATTTCCGCGAACTGCTGGATGTTGAGATCGGACGGAAGGTTGACGAGCGGGCTCGGGGCTTCTTCCAGAGCCAAGCAATTACTCCATCCTCTCGATTCATGCTGCGCGTCCTCTTCTCCTCCGATCCCATGCAGGCAATTGCCATACTCCAACCGAACGGAACGTGGAATCTGGACGGAAACTACGGAGCCTTCTAGCGTTGCGGGCAAGAGGAGGTCCGGGCGGCCAGATTGGTCGAAGATTTCCTGTAGCCGAGCACGGTCAATCGTCACGTGGAAGGAGTGTTGTCCCTCCACGGTGAATGCGGGCGCGTCCGCGCGTGCACCAAGGAGACGCACTTCGAACCCGGCTAGCTGGCTTGCGTCTGCCGCAGTCGCGAAATGTTGTGGCTTTTCATCCACGGTGACTACGACTTTGTCCGAGATCATCTGACTGAGCATTTGCTGCAACGGCCGATTGCCGTCCAGGGAAGAAAGATCCAAACGGACGGGCTGTACTCTCTCTATGCGCAGGGTAGCGAGAAGCCGCTGAGCCAAGCTGCGCCCGGAGGGGAGCGCCACGCTACAGAGAACGAATCCAGCGGCGAGCGCGGAGACCCAAGCAGGGCGCCAGCGCCTGGCTAAGAGACCTGCGATAAAGGGAGCATGTTCTTCCTCGGCGCCGTGCCGCGTTTTGAAACGCGAAAGGGCAGTCTGAGGATCGACGTTCATTTCGGAAGTGGAAGCATCGAGTGAGAGAAGATGTCCCTGTACGCGTCCGGACGCAGCGACGATTTCCTGAAGGCGATTCCCGCACTGCGCACAAGTCGCGAGGTGCTTCTCGATTTCCGGACGCTCAAGTCGATCCAACTCACCATCGTGATAAGCGCGCAACACACTTTCCGAAACACAATTCATAAACCCTCCTCTCGACCATACAGTTTCCGATAACGCTGCTCGAATGCCGCCTCTGCGCGAACCAAGAGCGTTCCCACTGAACCCGGCTGGATGGCCAATGAGTCCGCCAACTCCTTGTAGGTGTGGCCGTATGCCCGCAAAAGCAACAGTTGCGCTTGTACTGGTTTCAGCTCTGCGAGCACTGCGCGGACACGCAGCTGCCTTTCCGTTCTTAAAGCCTGATCGAAAGCATTTTCAGTAGTGCAGTTCTTGCTTTGGGCTCGGGCGGCCGCCTGTTCGTAGCGGTTCCTCCGAGCCAGGGAGCGTAGGGCGTCAATGCCGAGGTTGGTCGCGGTTCGGTAGAGCCAGCCGGGCACATTGCCACCAGATTCCTGGTGTAAAGGGCGTCGGTAGAGCTTCAGAAAAACCTCGTTAGCCAGATCTTCAGCGCGAGCGTGGTCTCCGAGGATACGCCGAAGAATAGCGACGAGGTGGGTGTAATGCGCCAGGAAGAGATCGTCGAAGTGTTCGCGTGTGGAACTCCTATCGGTCACATCGGGCTCCCGAGCTTTCCGCCTCGTTGCACCAAACCCTTCTATCACGTCCTGAAGCAAGGCCAGCCTCCCACTTCTACTGGTTAAACGTTTCTCGTCTCCAAAATGTGACAAGCAGTGTGTGCACAAGCCAGACGCAGGCAGAATTCTCGAGAGTGGCTCGTAGCGTCCCCTGGTGGCGCGGTACCTCCCGCGGATGCAAATCACGGGCCACTCGCCAAAAGTCGACTAACCAAGGCGTTTCAGTGTATACGGCCTGTTACGCGCTAGGCATTCTGTCGGTTCGGTGACCCGCCGATTTGTTCACGTATTTTCGCGCGGGACTCAGAGAAGTCAAACCGGAAAAGGCAGGGTAGCCACTCTACATCCCTCAGAGCTGTCACCCGTTCACCGCGAAAATGGTATTCTTTCAGCGTGAGAACGGATACATCGCCCATCCGATTCCCACGCCGATCAAGAGAAAGAGAAACAGCGACCACACGATGTATTTCACGCGGTCGATCGGCCGCCGCCGGCTCAGGAAGCCGAACGCGATGGAAATCAGCAGTGCGAAGAGCAGCATGGATTGCAGATGACTAAGCTTGAATCCTATTCCGAAGTTCATGCTTTGCGTCCTCGCGCTGCTTCATAAGCATGGAGTGCTGCGAGAAGATTCAGCACACCTGCGGTAGCGAGGAACCGCGTCCCGTAATCGCCGCCCGCATGCGAAACGTCCGGGCCCTTCGTTTCGAGCGACCGGGCCACGAAATAAAACGTTCCCGTGCCCAGATCTGCCAAATAGCCCAGCGAATCGAAAGCATCGCTTCCGCTTGAACTAAAAACGTTGCCCCGCATCGCGGTGCCAAGAATCACCAGAATGCCTACCGTCAGAAAACACGCCGCCGCACGGCCCCACATCTTAATGAGAACATGACCTAATCCAGGCACGAGCCATCCTGCCACGCCGATGACGAAAGCTATCGTCTCGCGTCTGGAATCCTGGGGTGGAGCCGCCAGTGCTGCTGTCTCGTCTGCCATCCATCTTCCTCTTGCTGATTGCTGGCTTATGCCAGTAACGCCAGAATTTCGTTCTGAATCGACCCCGTCACGCGGGCCTCATCATCGCCGATATACACATTTACTTCGCTGCGCACGCCGAATTCCGGCAGATAAATTCCTGGCTCGATTGAATTGCACGTGCGCGCGATCACGTGCCTCACGTCATGTGTCTCGAGCCCGTCCATATTCACGCCGTTGCCGTGCACTGTTTCTCCAATGCTGTGACCGGTGCGGTGGAAGAAATACTCCCCGTAACCCGCTTTTTCAATCACGCGGCGCGACGCTCTGTCCACTTGCCATCCCTGCAGCGGCTTCCCCGCCGCAATGTGTTTGCGAATCAATTCGGTCGCCGTATCACGCGCCTCGCGCACCACCCCGAACACCTTCGCAAATTTCTCCGGCACTTTCGCGCCCAGGTATCCCATCCAGGTGACGTCATAATAAACGCTCCCGGGCGTCTTCTTCTTCCCCCAAACATCCATCAAAAGCAGGTCGCCAGCGCGAACCGGCGAGGCGGACTCCGCCGTAGGGCCATAGTGAGGATCACTGGCATGGGCATTGACCGCGATGTCCGGTCCTTCCTCGGCCCAAATTCCCACCGCATCGAATTCCTTCAGTATCCAGTTCTTCAAATCAAATTCCGTCAATGCTTTTTTCTCGCGCACACTCTTTGCGGCAAGCTGAAAAGCTTCGCGCACAATCCGATCGATGGCCACTCCGGCCGAAAGATGCGATTCGAGCTGCTCGGTGCTCCAGCACGCTTCGTATTTCTGCACCAGGTCCGCCGAACTGACCACCTTGGGGCCCGAGCTGCGCACGAGTTCAATCGTGCCCGCATCCACCATAGCCACATAGGGGATTGCGTTTTTCGGCGAATATTGCATCGCCACGTTCTTCGCGCGGCCAAACATTTTTTTAAGGTTCTTTCGCAGTTCATCCTGCGCCGAGTAATACAGCGTCTCCCCGGGCAACGTAATATCTGCGCTCATCGGGGAAGCAGCTCCATCACTCGGCCATGATTCAACGGTGAAGCCTCAAGCGTCCTGCACCACCAGCGAGAGGATCTGCTGCTGGGTCACGCCTCGGATTTCCAAGCGTTTCTTGCGGCTTCTTTCGCCGCCCAGAATTCCAACAGCCGACCTGGGTGTTTTCAAAAGCTGCGCCAGGAAATCCACCAGCGCTTCGTTCGCGCGGTCCTCAACCGCCGGCGCTCGCAGCCGCACTTTTAATGCTCCCCCCATTTCCCCAGCGATTTCGTCCTTGCTCGCTCGCGGCTGCACCCTCACCGAAAAAATCACCGTCCCTTCCCGCTCTTGGACCTCCAGCATCAGACTCCTCACGATTCCTTATGCGATATCACGTGCTCCAAAAAGCGCGGTACCCACGCGCACTTCGGTCGCACCTTCTTCGATCGCTACTTCAAAATCGTGGGACATGCCCATCGACACAACGGGTAGGGCCAAACCCAATGTTGCCGCTAGTTCGTCGCGCAGATCTTTCAATCGTCTAAAATAGGGCCGGACTTGGTCAGCCTTTTCGAGAAAGGGAGGAATACACATCAGCCCGGCAAGCTGCAACCGGGGCAGATCCGCTACTTTCTTCGCCGCAGTGGAAAGCTCCTCCATCCCCATGCCGCTCTTGGTCTCTTCCTTGGCCACTCGCACTTCGATCAGAACACGCAATTTGCCGTTGATACCTGCCTCGGCTCGTGCGCGGTCCAGCCGCTGCGCGACGGCAAGATCATCGACGGAGTCTATGCTGTGAAAGAGCCGCGCGGCCCGGGCCGCCTTATTGCTTTGCAAATGACCGATCAGATGCCACGTCGCGTCCAAGCCTTCCGTTCCAGCGCGCTTCCCTTCCCACTCCTGGATGCGGTTTTCGCCAAAGTGCCTGATCCCTGCTTCATACGCTTCGCGGATTGCACTCACGGGGTGGGTCTTCGACACGCCGATCAAGGTGATCTCCTCTGCCGGCCGCCCCGAGCGCGCCACCGCGCCGGCGATCCTCTCCTGAATTCGCAGCAAATTTTCCCGCACCGAAGTTTGCGTCATGTTCGAGTCCAAATCCTAGCACGCGCGGCATTGCAGCGCAGACTCTCCGCGGTTAGACTGGCGTTCGGCCGCTGATGGATCCGCGGTCACACTGAAAATGACCGCTCCGGGAAAACTTATCGCCATCGAAGGCATCGATGGTAGCGGCAAGCGCACGCAGGTTAATCTCCTGACACTGACCCTCAAGGCTCGCGGCCACTCCGTCTATTCCACTGGCTTTCCTCAATATGATTCCTGGTTCGGCAAAATGGTCGGCAAATTTCTGAATGGAGAGCTGGGCTCGCTGGAGAGTGTCGATCCCCACTTTACCACTCTGCTCTATGCCGGTGACCGTTTCGAAGCCAAGCATAAACTTACGGCGGCGCTGGGCAACGGCCAAATTGTTCTTGTGGACCGGTACATCGGTTCCAACCTCGCTCACCAGACCGCTCGCGTCCCTCCGGCGATGCGCTCCGAATTCCTGGAATGGATCGAGCATCTGGAGTACAGCATCTACGGCCTTCCCCGCGAGAGCCTCATCCTCTACCTGCGCGTGCCACCTCGAGAAGCGCAGCGACTGGTGGAACGCAAATCTGTGCGCAGCTACACCTCCGCTCCGAAAGACTTGCTGGAGGCCAGCCTACGCCACCTGGAAGACGCCGCCGAGATGTACGATTCGCTCTCCCGCCGCGCGCCCTGGGCTACGATTCAATGTTTTGATGCCGCGCTCAACACCATGCGCGAACCGGAAGAAATTGCCAACGACGTCCTTGCCGCCATCGAAGGAGTGCTTTCATCGGCTTCCTCGGGTGAGGAGCGCTAGCGTATGGGTTTTTCCGAATTTCTCGGCAACCAGCGCATTGTAACGGCGCTCCGCGGGACTCTGCGCAGTAAACGTGTCCCCCACGCGTTGCTCTTCGCGGGACCACGGGGCGTGGGCAAATTCACTCTCGCGCGCATGTTTGCACAGGCCGCGAATTGCGAGCGCCTTATGGACGATTTCTGCGGGAAGTGCGCCACTTGTCAGCGCATCTCCCAGCTCGCCGATCCGCAAACACTGCTCGAACAGGGACTCGTCGAGCGGGGCGAGAGCGCCGACGCGGCCACGGTCGAGCGTGTGCCTCTGATCCTGCAGTCGCACCCGGATGTGTGGGCACTCGTGCCCGATCCTGTCCGTCTGAAGAGTCCCGTCGCGCGCCCCATGCTGCGCGTGGGCCAGCTCCGCGCTGTTCAGCGTGCGGCCTACTTTCAACCCATGGGTCGGCGCCGCGTCTTCATCCTCGATGGCGCGGAGACCATGCGCTGGGACGTCGCCAACGTGTTCCTGAAAATGCTCGAGGAGCCTCCCGGTTCGGCGACGCTCATCCTCACCGCGCCCTCGCCCTATGCGCTTCTGCCGACCATCGTTTCTCGCTGCCTCCAATTTCATTTTGCGCCGCTGCCGCAGTCGGCGGTGGAGAAGATCCTGAAAGAAAAGACCGATCGCCAACCCGCGGAAATTAAACTCGCCGCGCAACTCGCGGAGGGCAGCCCAGGCCTGGCCATGGAAATGGATATTGATGCGGCCGCCCAGCGCCGTAGGAACGCACTGGGTATCCTCGAACGGGCCGCACAAGGCCAGGGTTTCGCCGAGCTATTCTCTGCTTCATCGGCACTCGCCAAGGACCGCAATTCTACCTTCGAGGATCAGATCGGCGTTTTCTACGGCTTGCTCACCGATCTCCTTGAACTTACGTCGAAAGTGAAAGAGCCGGTCTTGCGCAATGCACCGCTGGCGAAAGAATTGGAGTCACTCGGCAAATCCGTCGATTCTGCCTGGGTTCTCCGCGCCATCGCCGGCTTTGACGAACTTCACGCAGGCGCGCGCCGCAATTTGAACCGCCAACTCGGCCTCGACGCCCTGGCCACCTCTCTTGCGCCTGTACTTTCGCGGGCTTCCGAGCCCCGCCGCTAATCAGCTGTGCCAAGCCAAATATTCACCATTGCAAAATAAAGTGGCTAGACTGTAACCGGCAGGCTTCCGCACGCATCATAGGGAACAGATAGTCCACTCCGTAGGTTAGAAGGAGCAGTCATGGTGAATCGCCGTATGTTTCGTCCGGGCTTCCCGGACGTCAAAGAGCCGAGCGCACCCCGCCCACAACACAACGGTCCTATCCCGAGCAAAAAGCCCGCACCGCCGGAAACAACCCACGCCGAGAACTTCTACTGGGTCAAGCAGATGCAGTCCCATACTCCGATGGCCGTCGTTCTCGAGGATGGCGAAGTGCTTCGCGGCACAGTTGAATGGTACGACCGCGATTGCATCAAGCTCACGCGCCAGGGCAGTCCCAACTTGCTCATCTTCAAGCGCGTGATCAAGTACGTCCACAAGGATGGAGAAGAATCATCCCAGGGCGGCGAGGAGTAAGTTCTCTGAAACATCTACTTGTAAAGAGAATGCCCGGCGGTTGCTCCGAAGGTGAGTAGTGCCTTGGCGGCCAGCGACCCGCTCTCGTTGAAGATTTCGCACTCGGTTACAACAAAATTCCTGCCGGCGCGCAACACGCGCGCATCCGCTTTGATGCGCCCGCCCGGCACCGGCTCAAGATAATTGATGTTTAGCTCCACGGTAGCGATCTCCGTCCCCTTTGGTATCGCCGTATAGGCCGCGATCGCTGCCGTAGTGTCCGCCAGTGCCGCCAGAATCCCTCCGTGCACTACGCCATGAATCTGTTTGTGGTTTGGCCGCACGTCCAGCCGGAAAATAGCCCGCCCCGCGTGCACACTTTCCACATCGAATCCCAGGAGCTCCGTCGAGCGGCTTTCTTTCATCCGCTGCCGCACGAGTTCCGTGACCTGTTTCTCCTCTTTCGACATTTTCTTGGTCATCAAGTTTCGTCGCTTTCGAGCGAGTCCCTCCATGGCTTCCTGTCCATCACTGGTTTCGCTTGGTCCAAAAAATGATACTAAGAACGTAAGACTCAGTATGCCGTTACACCTCCATCTAGCGGAATCGCCGTTCCTGTGAGCCACGACGATTCTTCCGAAGCCAGGAACACGGCCGTCTCCGCCACATCCGCGGGCTGCCCGATACGTCCCAGAGGAACGGTCGCAACGCGCGCCTTACGCAATGCCTGTCCTCGTTCACTCTGGTCAAATACCCCCTTCACCAATTCTGTCTCCACGATCGACGGGCAGATGCAGTTCACGCGAATATTTTCATGCGCATGATCAAGCGCCATCGCCTTCGTCAGCATGGTCACGCCACCTTTCGACGCACAATACGCCGCGCGGTCCTTCACCGCTACGAGTCCAAGCACCGAGCCAATGTTCACGATGACTCCCCCGCCACACTTTCGAAACTCCGGCAACACCGCCCTGGACATCAGAAACGGTCCTTTTACATTGACGGTCATCACCCGGTCCCACTCTTCCTCGCTGATTCCCTCCACCGTCGATACATGCAGCGTTCCAGCATTGTTCACCAGCACATTCACCCGGCCGAATCGCTCCACCGTCCCTTTCACCGCTCGTTCGACGTCCCGCGCGCGGGTCACATCGCACTCCATCGCCAACCCGGCGCCGTTCTGCTTGTGGACCTCGTTGATCACCTCTCGAAGCTTTTCCAGGCGTCGTCCCGCCACGGCCACGCTGGCACCTTCCCGCGCAAACGCCAGAGCGATCGCTCGACCAATCCCCGTACCTCCGCCCGTGATGAGCGCCACCTTGCTGGAAAGTCGTGTCACGGAATTCCCTGTCCCCGCGTCTAATAGGGGCGTCACATGGCTGCTCGGTGCCCCAGGCGGTGGGCGCGACTCTAGCATTCGGCTCCCTGCCCCGGCAAGCCGCTATCGCAGCCTGGCGGAATTCATCCCCTTTGCGTCGGCAGCCCGGCAGTGGTAGAGGCGGGCCTGGGAACCTGTCAGGAGCGCAACCGAAGGAGACCCCCGTTCTTATATCTTGCAGCTACCAGCCGCTGAAGTTGAATCTGTTGCATCTTAGCGGCTCCCGTTAAGGCGAAGGAGACTCGGATATCCTATGCGCATCGGTATCACTTGCTATCCCACGTACGGCGGCTCTGGCGTCGTGGCCACCGAGCTCGGCATGGAGCTCGCCGCGCGTGGCCATGAAATTCATTTCATCAGCTACGCTCCTCCGATCCGCATGAATCCCAACGATCCGCGCATCCGTTTCCACGAAGTGGAGGTGGTCTCCTATCCGCTCTTTGACCATCCGCCGTACACGCTGGCGCTGGCCACAAAAATGCTCGAAGTTTTCGAATCCGCATCGCTCGACCTGCTGCACGTCCACTACGCCATTCCGCATTCCGTCAGCGCCATGCTAGCGCGCTCGATGGCCGCGCCGCGACGGCTCCCTTTCGTCACTACTCTCCACGGCACGGATATTACCCTGGTCGGGAGCAACCGCAGCTATCTCCCGATCACGCGCTTTTCGATCGCACAGAGCGACGGTGTCACCGCCATCTCACGCTACTTGCTCAATCAAACCATAAAAGAGTTCGATATCAAGCGCCCCATCGAAGTCATTCCCAATTTCGTGAACTGCGAACTCTACAATCGCTCCGCTGACAAGGGTTTTGCGGCCCAATGGGCTCCCAACGGCGAACCCATCCTCATGCACCTCTCGAATTTCCGCCCCGTCAAACGCCTCCCGGATGTCATCGAAGTTTTCGCCATTGTCCGTGCCAAGATGCCGGCCAAGCTGGTCCTTATCGGAGACGGTCCGGACCGTGGAGCGGCGGAATACCTGGTACGCAAGTACAGCCTTCAGAAAGACGTTTTCTTCCTTGGCAAACAGGACAACGTCTACGAAAAGCTCGCCGCTGCCGATCTTTTTCTGCTTCCCTCTCAACTTGAATCCTTCGGCCTCGCCGCCCTCGAAGCTATGGCCTGCGAAGTCCCCGTCATCGCCACGAACGTCGGCGGCGTCCCCGAAGTCGTCGAGCATGGTGTGGATGGATTTTTGGTGCAACCCGGTGATGTGAAGGAAGCCGCCCGCTACGCCACTAACATCTTGTCCCGCGCCGACCGCGGCCGCGAAATGGGTCAAATCGCCCGCCTCAACGCTAAGAAAAAATTCTGCGCCAACGACGTCATCCCCGCCTACGAGAACTACTACAAGCGCGTCCTCGAAGAATCCTGAACACAAATCACGATTTCCGTTGTAGGGGCGCAGCACCGCTGCGCCCCTTCTCGGCAGGATTCATCCATTCAGGCAACTTGCTACCCAGGCCGGAATTTATCCCGACCCGGTCGGGAGACCTGAGGCTTTTCCTCAACCGCCTCGCGAATGTGCTCCGGCACTCTACTCGGTACTACAGCACTTTGGTACTTGACTTATCTAAAGAACGGAGCAACATCCCCGCCAAGGCCTCCCGAAACAGTCGAAGACTACTCCGACCCGCTCACCATCGGTGGCGCGGGAGAAACCAAGCGTCCCCACACCAAGACGTAAGGAAAGGAGAATTTGCATGAAATCCCACAAGAAGTATCTCGTCTCAGGCGCAGCCTTGTTCCTCATCGGACTCTTGCTGGCTTTCCCAATTCAAAAGGCAGCGCAGATTCCCCCTCCCACCCAATTGATAGCGCAGAGCTCGATTCTGTCAAGTTTGGCGTCGGGCGCGGTGTTTCCGTTCATCGACACGACGCCACGTGGGATTTCCCGCGCACACATCGCAATTACTGATGCGACCAGCAGTTGCTCCGCTGGTGCCGCGGCTCCCGCTAGCATTCAGGTTCTCGTTGGTCAGGCTGGCGTAGCTCTGGTGAACGTGATGACAGCAGCGACGAACACGGGAATCTCCACCGTTTCAGGGCAGTGCGTCTTCCATGTAACGGTGATGCCCGGTGTGGCTGGGGTTCCCGCGACCGTGACGGATATCGTCGTCCATAACAATGGCGGCTCCGCCCTCACCGGGGTCAACACTGTGACGGCCTCGGCAGAAGTCAAGTAGAGGGCCAAGCCGGATGCCGCAGCCTTGCTTTAAGGCTGTGGGTTTGACCCATCCGTGCTTGCCACAGCTAGCTGAATCCTATACTTGTTCCTGAGCACTTTCTGACTGGAGCTTTCACAATGCGCGTTCCACTCAGCCTCGTATTTCTCCTTCTTGTTTTCTGCTTCTCACAGCCCGGCTTCTCTCAATCAACGGTCACTCCTGCCGTCACCGCTCCGGGAGACGGCCGCGTCGCCGATCATGGCGGCGGAGATCACGGCCATCGCGGGCTCTACGCTTATTGGTCCAAAATCTGGCCCGAAATCGGCACAGTCAGTTTGGGGAACGCGGGGTCGTTGGTATCGATGAGCAACAAGCCATTATACAAGCCGGCGTGCACTTTGTCGGGGTCAAGGCCGATGGTGGTTTGGTACCGGTCGCCCTTCGGTCCGCGCTCCCATTTCAGCTTCAGTCCCGGTAAATCCGTGTGCAGGGTAGCGCGAAAATCAGAGCCGCCCTCCTGGTAGACCATCAAAGTCTGGGCGACTATGCTGAGCAGGCCAGGGTTCTTCCGGATTTGCGAGATCG
>WNGH01003664.1_pt1 | contig 19155 bp, 16 predicted proteins | sample 5400631 | NCBI WGS metagenome assembly WNGH01 (sample SAMN13153373, study PRJNA577476) | soil metagenome | isolation source: 115 cm soil or saprolite under Garry oak tree replicate 1 | place: USA:California | collected 2016-06-15
GCCCCCCGGCACAACCTAACCGGGCGTCAGATCACCCTCACTGGCCCCTGATGTGTGGGCGCCGGACTCTCGCGGACCGCGGGCTCCGGTCCCGTCCGCAGGCGAGGAAACGACCGGTACAGGCGGCGTGGCGTTTATGCTGCACGTTCGTGGACCCGCTGTCGAACCTGCCACCCGAACTTGCCCCTCTCTGGCAGGCGGCACACGACCGGCTGTCGTCTGGCCGCCCGGTGAGCAGAGTGCGGTTCGGCCCGCTCGACAGCCTGCAGCAAGCCGCTCTGGCCGACCTGCTGGGCATCGGCAGGATGCCCGGCGAGTACCCGACGGTCTCCCTGTCCGAGCTGGACCAGATCCTTGCTGAATCCGTCGGTGCCCGGACGCGCGAGGTCGTGACGCGGCTCATCGGGCCACTGGGTGACCGTGCCGGGGACCGTCAGCGCATAGCCGCAGAGCGTGCCGCACTGTGGGCCTGGCTGGACAGTCATCCGGTGCTGGGCGACCAGCCCGCGCTCGAGTCCTGGGCGGCGACTGTCCGGCGCGCCGGCATCAACGGCTCGGTGGCGCGGACGCAGGAAGAAATCGGCCAGGCCTTGCGGGTGATCGCGGAACTTCCCGCCTCGGGCATCCCGCTGCCGGTGCTCGCGGACCGGGTGCTGGGCAATACCCATGCGCTCGATGACGGCACCCGCCTCGCTGGATTGGTGCTCCGCGCCCTGGCGGCCATCTATGATGTCGCGGTTCCGGAGAACGCGCAGCGCCGGCGGGCGCTCTGGGAGCAGGCCGGTGTAGCCGACGACGAGCTGTCCCCCGTGGTCCTGGCCGCGGGCATCTGGCCCGCCGGCGATGACGTGGCGGGTCAGGTCTTGCGACTGTGCGCGGAGCGCGGCCACGCGGCCGCCCTCACCCTAGGTCAGTTGAAAGTAGCCAGTGACCTGGGCCGGCTGCCTGCGGAGGCCTGGGTTTTCGAGAACCCGAGTGTGCTGGCCATCGCACTGGCGAGGTTCGGCGACCGATGCCCGCCCATCGTGGTCACGTCGGGCTGGCCCAACAGCGCGGCCGTCCTGCTGCTCCAGAAGCTGGCGGCGGCTGGCACCCGGCTGTACTACCACGGCGACTTCGACGGCGAAGGGCTCCGGATCGCGGCGGCCGTCGTGGCCCGGATCACCGCCACGCCATGGCACTTGACCAGCGCTGACTACCTCAGCGCGGTATCGCAAGGGCCGCCCGTGGGCCGGGTCAGCGAGGTGCCCTGGGACACCAGCCTCGCGGGCCACCTGGCCCGGGTCGGCGTCACGGTGGCCGAGGAGCGGGTCGCGCCCAGCCTCCTCGACGAGCTTGCGGGCGCCGCACCGCTGCATAAGCGTCCCTGATCAATGACTTACCGGGGGCAGCGGACCAGAAGACCCAGCGCTGTCGGCACCGCGTCCTACCGTTGTCTGACGACACCGTCCAGCAGATACCGACCGGCAGGAGGCCGCATGGAGCAGCTCCGCGTGCCGCCGGAGATGTTCCGGTTCACCCACGCCGACCGAGCCGACCTCTACGTCTCGATGCTGCATGCGTTCGGCGAGGCAAATGAGCGCCTGGAAACATCCCTGGGGCTCGACGATGTCCGCGCGCGGCTGCGCTCGATCGGCTGGCTGGACGCCCTGGATGACGACGATCTCACCGCGGCGCTCGGGCAGCTCCGGCTGTGGAATCTGATCGACGTCATCCAAAACCATGCGGTGGACTACCGGACGGCCAGTGAGTACGAGCGGCGCAATCTCCAATACTCCCTGACCAGGCAGGGTGAGGCTGCTCTCGCGGGGGTGACCCACGCGATGATGATGCTGGCCTCGACCGGCGCGCTTCAGACGGCTGTGCTCGATGCGATCGCTGACCGATTGCGGGACCTGATTCACGAGATGGAGCACGGATCCGACCGCCGGATCTTCACCGCGCTGACGGAGCTGGAAGGCCATCTGGAGGCCCTGCGGGGCAACACCAAGCAATTCAACGGCGAACTACAGCGCCTGCTACGAGCTGATGGCACCGACCTGGCCACCTTCCATGACGTCAAGGCCGCCACCGTGGCGTATCTCCAGGAATTCCTGACCAATCTGGATCGCCGCAGCCATGCGATCGCAACGGGGATACGCGAAGTCGAGGAGCACGGGGTCGGCCTGCTGCATAAGCGCGCCCTCCTCGGCGCGGAGCTGCCCCAGATGTCCGGCGCTGACCCTGGCCCGGCGTGGCTGGAACACCGGCGGGCCCGCTGGGCAGGGCTGCGGGCCTGGTTCCTGCCGGACGACGGCTCAGCGCCCCGGGTGGAGCAGCTGCACCTGGTGGCCCGCCGGGCGATCATCACGCTGTTGCAGGTTCTCGACCGGATTACCGAGTCGCGTCGGCGCACCAGCAGCGCGGCGGCCGACTTCCGGGAACTGGCCCGCTGGTTCAGCCTGGCAGGCAGCCAGGACGACCTGCACCGACTGTGGTCAACCATGTTCGGACTCAGCCCCGCCCGGCACGCCTACCTCAGCCTGCCCGACCCAGAACTGGCCGGCTCCTCGATGTCATGGCGGGACGCGCCGCCCGTGGAGGTATCACCGCTGCTGCGCTCCGCCGGCCGCGCCGAGCGCTTCAGCCGCACCGGCCGGGTCCGCGACGTGAAGGCGATCAAGGCGGCCAGGGCCGAACGGGCCCGGGCCGAACGGGCAGAGCTCGAGGCCGCGTGGAGCATGCTCGATACCGACGGCACCGTCCGGCTGGCGGCGTTCGGCCGTCTCGATCATGCGCTGTTCGAGCGGCTGCTGGAACTGCTGGGCCGGGCCCTGGCCAGCAGCCCGGACAGCTCGGGCCTGCGGCGCGGCTCGACCGCCGACGGCCGAATCGAGGTCCTGCTGAAGGCGCCGCCCGACGGGGCCACCGCGACCTTGGTGACGCCGCGCGGCACCTTCCAGGGACCGGACTACGAAATCCAGATCCGGGCGTGCGGCCCCGTCCCGGCCCAACCATCCCTCTCGGCCCAGCTTGCAGGGGCCAGCCAGTGAGCAGCCTGAACAATCAGCTCGTTATCGCCGAACGTGACGAGGTCGCCCGCGGCATCCGCCTGCTGCTCGCCAACCCGCTGATCAGCGAGCGGACCTCGGCGGACTGGTTCGACCTGGTCCGGCGCCGCCGCGAGCCGATCCTGCAATGGTTCGACTACTACTGCGGCTGGACGCTGATCGTTGAGCCCCGGCTCGGCTACGCCCGGCTGGTCAAGGTCCGGGCGGCCACCGACCCCAGCCGGCCCGCCCGCCGGGCAAGATCGGGCCGTGCCCCGTTCGACCGGCGCCGCTACGTCCTGCTCTGCTTCGTCGCGGCGGAACTGCTCATGGTGCCGGTCACCACGATCGGGCTGCTCGCCGACGGAGTCAGCCGGGCGAGCGGCGCCGACCCCGTGGTGAACACGTTCGACTCGGCCAGCCGCGCTGAGCGAATGGCCTTCGTCGACGTCATCCGGATGCTGGAGTCGTTCGGCGTCCTTGAAGTTGTTGACGGCAGCACCGAGAACTTCGTGGAGTCGGCGACAGCCAAGGTGCTGTACCGGATCGACTCCACGTTGCTGCTCCGGCTGTTGGCCGCCCCAGTCGGTCCGTCCCAGCTTGGGATCCCACCCGATGAGGTGCCGCTGCGTCTGGATGAGCTGCTCGCCATGGCCACCCGGGAACAGCGCTACGGCGCCGTGGCCGGCGACGGCCCGGACCCGGTGCCCTCCTCGGACGTCCAGCGCAACCTGTGGCTGCGGCATTCGATCTTCCGCCGGCTCACCGATGACCCGGTGCTCTACCTGGATGACCTGTCGATCGAGGAACGGTCCTACCTGGCCTCCCCCACCGGCCGGCAGCTGCTGCACCGCGCCGCCGAGCAGGGCGGGTTCGTCTTGGAGAACCGCACCGAAGGCATGCTGCTCATCGACACCGAGTGCATCGCCACGGACAGCCGATTCCCCGATGACGCGAGCACCGCCAAGGTGGCCGCGCTGCTGCTGCTCGACGGCATGGACGGGCCGTGCACCACCGGGCAGCTGCAGGTGGCGGCGACCGCGCTGCTGGCCAAATTCCCGCGCTGGGCCAGGAGCTACCGGGAGGACGACGGGCCGGCCCAGCTCGTCTCCGACGCGCTGGCCGTGCTGCAGGGCTTCGGTCTGGTCAGCGCGACCGGCGGCCTGGTCCGGCCACTGCCCGCCGCAGCCCGGTACGCCGCGGGCGACCCCAGGAGCACCGAATCCGCCGCCGAGGAGCCTGCGCCGTGACCGTGACCGAGCTGCCCCGCCCACTCGCCGTCGCCAAGCCGGAGCCCCGCACCCCCAGGTGGATGCCGACTAGGGCCGGCATCCACAACGTCTGGCGTTACTACGACGAGGTCTTCATCTTCCACGACGGCCGCCTGCTGCTCCGGGGGCCCAACGGCAGTGGCAAGTCCAAGGCCCTCGAGCTGCTGCTGCCGTTCCTGCTCGATGCCAGCCTGCGTGCAAGCCGGCTGTCCACGTTCGGCACCGCCGAGCGGAGCATGCACTGGAACCTCATGGGCGAAGGCGCGTCCGGCACCACCCGGGTCGGGTACGTCTGGCTGGAGTTTGGCTTGCCCGCCGCGGACGTCGGATCCGGCGGTGCGCCGGGCCGCTGGTTCTGTTGCGGGGCGCGGCTGCAGGCCAGCACGCACACCACTACCGTGCACGCCGATTACTTCACCACGACTGAGCGGATCGGCACCAGCGACGGTGTGGCGCTGGTCAACGAGGCCGGCCAGCCGCTGACCAAGGCCGCGCTGGAGGAGCGCCTCGGTGAGGGCGGCGTCGTGTACGGGAATGCCGGCGACTACCGCGCCGCCATCCGCGCGGCGCTCTTCCCCGGGCTGACCGAGCAGCGCTACGACGCCCTGATCACCGCATTGCTGCAGCTGCGGACACCGAAGCTGTCCCAGCGGCTGGATCCCGCGCTGCTGTCCACCTTGCTGTCCCGGGCGCTGCCGCCGCTGGGGCACCAGGAGATCGCCGACCTGGCCGAGGGCTTCGAGCGTCTCGACCGGCAGCGGGAACGGCTGGTGCACCTGGACGAGGAGGTGGCGGCCGCCCGCTCCCTGGCCGCGCGGCAGCGCTCCTACGCCCAGCGCGTGCTGCGCGCCGGTGCCGCCGCCCTGATCTCCGCGACTACCGAACTGGACAACCTCACCCGGACCGCCCGCCAGTCGGCCGAGCAATACGAACTCATCGCCGCGGCCAAGGCCGAGGGGGAGCTTCATAACGAAAACCTTGACCGTGATGCCGCCACCGCCGACGCGCGGATCACCGGGCTCATCCAGAGTGAGGGCTACCAGCAAGGCCGGGAGCTGGACGGCCTGCGGCAGCAGACCGCGCAAGCCCGGGACCGGGCCGTCGCTCTCCGCGCCGACGCTGACCGCAGGCGGTCCGACGCGGACGCCGACGCCTCGGCCATGCAGGACAGCCAGCGTTTGGCGGATCAGCGAGCCGAGGCGACCCGGGGGCTGCGGGCCGAGACCCGGCACGCGGCCACCCGGGCCGGGCTGGTCAGCGTGCACGAGGAGATCACGGCCATCCTCGACGCCCAGCCGCAGCAGGCCCAGCCCCCGCGGGCCCACACGTTGCTGCGCGCCGCCACGGCTAGCCGGCACGGCCAGCTGGCCACGGTCCGGCAGGCACTGGACGAGCACAACTGGGCGGTGGACCGCCGGCGGCAGGCCGAAGCCGACCTGGACGACGCGAGCACCGAGATGTCCGAGGCACGGTCCCGGCAGGCGGCGGCCACTCAGCGGCATGAAGCCGAACTCACCAAGCTCGGTGCCAGACTGACGGACTGGGCCGCGGCCTGCCGCGAGCTGGCCTTCCCCGACCCGGGCGCACTGCTGGACGCGATAGAGCCGGAGTCCGCCCTGCTCGCCCTGGTCGACACGGTGGCGGCGGCGGTCCTGGAGGACATCGTCAAGGAGCAGACCGCCACCGCAGCGCAGCGGGACACCAGCCGCGCCGAACGTGACACACTCGCCGGGCAGGTCCGGGAGTTGGCCGCCGACCAGGACCTGCCGCCGGATCCGCCACCCACCCGGACCACCGACCGCGCCGCGATGACCGGTGCGCCGTTCTGGCGGCTGGTGGATTTCAGTCCACAGATCCCGGAAGCGGCGCGGGGCCCGATCGAGGCTGCCCTCCAGGCATCCGGGCTGCTGGACGCGTGGGTGGGGCCGTCTGGCTCGATGGCAGGCCACGACACCTTTGCCGACCCAGCGGCGCTGGTCCCGGCGCCGGGCGCCTCGCTGGCCGATGTCCTCGTTCCCGAACACCATCCCTGGGTGCCCGACGCGGCGATCCAGCGACTGCTGGCGGCCATCGCGTTCGGCGAGCAGCTGCCGGCCGATCACGCGGCCGCGATCGGGGCCGACGGGAGCTGGCGGCTGGGTAACCTGCACGGCAGCTGGCACCGGGACCAGCCAGCCCATGTGGGCGCGGCCGCCCGGCAGCGCGCCAGGGAACGCCGAATCCAGGAGCTGACCAGCCAGATCAGCGTCCTCGACGACACCATCGCCATGCTCGACGCCAGGCTCAGCGCCCTGGCGGCCCGCCGGGCCGCGGTCGCGAACGAGCGGGCCACCCGCCCGGACCACCGCGAGCTGAACGAGGCCGCACAGGCGGTGCTGAGCGCGTCAGCCGGGGTCGACGCCGCGGACCGGACCGTCCGGAAGCGGCTGGACACCGTGTCCGACCGGGAGAAGCAGGTCGCCGGCGCGCTGATGGCCCTGACCCGGCTCGCCGCCGAGAACGGCCTGCCGGCTGACCGCACCGCCCTCACCATGCTTGCCGAGGCCATCGACCGGTTCCGCGAGCAGGCAGATACCTGGCTGGATGGTCATGGCCAGCTCCTCATGGCCCGGACGAACCTGGAGACGCTGACCAGGCAGGCGGAGCGTGCCGAAGAGCTCGCCCAGCAGCGCGAGCAGGAAGCCAGTGACGCTGAGGCCCGGCACCGGCAACTGGCCACCATGCTCCAGGCCGTGGAAGACACGGCCGGCGTGGACTACCGGGAGATACTGGCCGAGCTGGCCGCTCTCCGGAAGCGCCTCGGGGACCTCCGCCAGCAGCTCAGCATCGGGCGGCAGCACGTCGTCGACCTCACCGACCGGCTCGGTGAGCTGCGCGCCCGGAGTGCCTCCGACGCGGCGGCCCGCGATGCGGCGACAACGGCCCGTGACGCGGCCGCGCACCGGTTCCGCCATCTCGCCGGCGGGGTCTTCGCCGCGGACAGCGGGCTGGAGGATCTCGCCACGTTCCAGGCCACCCTGTCCAGCTCCGATGGGGTGCGCGCCGCGCTCGACGCCGCCCGGCAGGCCGCCGCCGCCTGGCCGGCCATCCCGTACGCGCCGAACAACCTGGGCGACGCCCTGCACCGGCTGTCGGAGTCGGTGCATGCCTGCCGCGACACGCTTAGCGCCCGGTCTGATCTCGACCTGGAAACCGACCAGGACGTCCAGGTGTTCAGCGCCGTGGTGAACGGGGTCCGGGCCGGTGCCGCGGAGTTGCTGCACGTCCTGCGGGAGGAGGCGGAACGCAGCCGCCAGGAGATCACCGACGCCGAACGTGAACTGTTCGACCAGACGCTCACCGGTGACACCCGCCGTCACCTGGCCGACCGGATCCGCCAGGCCAACGACCTCGTGGACCGGATGAACGCGCGGCTGGAACGGGTCCGCACCGCGTCCAAAGTGGCGGTCCGGCTGGTCTGGCAGGTCGCCCCGGACCTCCCGCCCGGCACCAAAGCGGCCCGCGACCTGCTGCTCAAGGAGCCGGTCCGGCTGACCGACGCGGACCGGGAGTCGCTGCACCGTTTCTTCCGGGAGCGGATCGAGCAGGCCAAGGCCGACAACACCGCGGCCAGCTGGGAGGAGCAGCTAGGCCAGGTCTTCGACTACACGGCCTGGCACCAGTTCGTGGTCAAGGTGGACCGGGCCAATGGCACAGGCTGGCAGCTGCTGACGAGGAAGCTGCACGGGGCGCTGTCCGGCGGTGAGAAGGCCATCGCCCTGCACCTGCCGTTGTTCGCCGCGGTGGCCGCGCACTACCAAGCGGTACCGGAAGCACCACGTGTCATCCTGCTCGACGAGGTGTTCGTGGGCGTGGACACCAGCAATCGCGGCCAGGTGTTCGCCCTGCTGTCCGCGCTCGACCTGGACCTCGTACTTACGTCCGATCACGAATGGTGCACCTATGCCGAGCTCAGTGGCATCGGCATTCACCAGCTGATCACCGGCGGCGACGGCGACGAAGCCGTGACCACTGCCCGTTTCACTTGGAACGGCCATGACCTGCTCCCTGACGACCAAGGCAACCATCCGAACGAGCAGACACCATTCAAGGCCTAGGTGCGGAGCCGGTGTCGCCCATGACGTCCTGCCACGTGCTCGTGCCCCAAGAGCGGATGCGTACCGGGCGCTGCCCTCGATGACAGCGGACACTGACCCGTGTGGCGCGCCGACGGCGGGAGATGTGGTCGCTGCGCGCGGGTGCAGGGGATGCCGTCATGCGCCGAGAGCGGATATCGCTCAGCTCGTTCCTGGGCGAGGAAAGCCAAGCCGTGCACCAGCGCCGCCGTTATGGCAGTTTCTCGAACGCAGTGACCCTGCGCTGACTACCAAGACCTCTTCCCCAGACACCGGCCTACGCGGACCTTCGGGCGCCAAACGCCTGGTCAAAAAGCACCCGTCCTGCGTTGCTTTGCCACTCGAATGCCACTCACCCGAAGGCAGGTGCTCGGTTCTGTATTCGAAGAACATCCATGACTTGGGAGCACCGAACGATGCGCCATGCTAACCGCATCCTCATCGAAGGTGACCCGCTCCCCGTCCGCCTGACCAGGCCACGCACGCCCAGGGCCGCGAAGTGACCCGGCCCGCACCCGCCTTCGAGCGGGCCGACAAGTGGATCAGCCGCGCCGCCACGGCCACCGTGGCCGGGCTGGCCGGGATCGCCGGCGCCATCTCCTACAGTCACATGCGCCAGCTCGCCGCCGCCCACGGCGACACCGGCTGGCACGCCCACGCCTTCCCGCTCTCGGTCGACGGCGTCGAGATCGTCGCGTCCCTGGTCCTGCTCGCTGACCGCCGCGCCGGACGCAATTCCGGGTGGCTGCCCTGGGCCGCCCTGACCATCGGCACCGCCGCGAGCCTGGCCGCCAACATCGCCACCGCCGATCACGGCACCGTCAGCCGGATCATCGCCGGATGGCCGGCCGTCGCGCTTCTGATCGCGGTCAAGTTGCTATCCGGCATCCTGGAGCACCGGCCGGCCCCGACCGTTCCCGGCACGGCCCCGGGCACCGGGAACGCGGCCGGCACTGGGAACGGCGAGACCGCCCGGACGCGGGCGGCCAGCACTCGGCCTGGCCTGCGTTCCCGTTCCCCCGCAGGTGCCATCCGGCGCCCGCCGGTCACAGGAGCGGTCACCGTGCCCGTGCCCGGCACGGCTGACCTGACTGCGGCGGCGCGTGCCGCGCGGGATGCGCTCAGCCGCGACGGGCAGCCGCTCACCCGCGACGCCCTCGCCGCCAGGATGCGCCAGGCCGGCCACCCGGTCCGCTACTCCCGCCTCACCCCGCTCCTGCAAACCCTCCGCACCGACCCAGCTACCCACAACCCCGTAACACCGCACCCTCGTCCCAGGCCGCCCGATCCGGTGGCCTGGGACGCGCGCGCCCGGAACCGCCCGGCCTGAATCCCGCTAACAGCCCCCGGCCACCCGCCCCCACAGCGGACGGCCTATGGCCGACGGCACTCGCAGGGCGCACGGCCTGTCACCAACGAACGCTGCTTGCGCACGTGCCAGGGGCCAGCACTCCGCGCCGCCGCAGAGCAAACGCGTGGCTCCATGTCGGAGGGTGCTGCAAGGATTAGCTCGGGCCGCCGAGGCAGCGCGGCTCCTAACGCGACCAGCATCCTTCGAGCGGAAAGACGGGCAGCGGTCCGGCCATGTCACAGATCGACTTCCACACCTCCCGGCCCTCGGTCTACCTCGACCAGTGGGTCTGGTTCCGGCTCGCCAAGGCCGACCAGGGCGAGCCCCGCGAGGCCTCCGACCTCGCGGTCCTGGCCGCCGTGCGGCAGGCCAGCGGCGCCGGGGTCGCGTTCCCGCTGTCCTCGACCCACTACATGGAGACCAGCAAGATCACCAACCCGCAGAAGCGCGCCGCCCTGGCGCGGACGATGGCGTCGATCTCACGCTGCCGGACCCTCCGCTCAGCGCGGGTGCTGATGCGGCACCAGATGCTCTGCGCGATGCACCTGACGTTCGGCCGGCCCGCATTCCGGCCCCAGGCTCCCGAGCCGCTCGGGACCGGCGTCATCTGGGCCTTCACTGGCAACCAGGGACCCCTGGCCCTGCGCGGCCCGTCCGGCCGCATCGACCCCGCGACGATCCCCGGCATGCCCGAGTTCCTGCGCAAGGCGAACCAGTTCGGGGAGTACTTCATCCTGGCCGGCCCGGCGGACGAGGAACTCGAAGACCTCCGCAAGCTCGGCTACCGGCTAGAGGACACCGAAGATGTCGAGCGCGGCAGGCTCGGGTGGGAGAAAACCTACCGCGGGCTGCTGGCCGACGACCCGGTCAGCCGGGCCGAGCTGCGTGTGCGCGTGCAGGCTCGCGAAATCTGCCACGAGCACATCCGCTTGTTCGGCGAGCTGCTCGCCGAGTACCGCATCAGCCTCAGCCGCGCTCTCGGATACGACCCGGCCCGCCCGAACATCTCGCGCAGCAGCATGGTCGCGTTCGCCGACCGGATGCCCTGGTGCGCATCGCCACCGACCTGAAGGTCGAGCTGTTCCGCGACACCTCCGCGCCCTGGAAGATGAGCGCGATCAGCGACATCGACGCAGTCAGCCTCGCCGTGCCCTATTGCCACGTCGTCGTGCCCGACAAGCAGATGGCTCACTTCCTGACCACCTCACACGCCGGCGAACGCAACCAGACCCAGATCGTGCGCAAGCTCACCGACCTGCCCGACCTCATGCCTGACCTGATCGCCTCAGCTCAAGCCGCAGGCGGCGATGCGACCGGCTGGGACTGGGCAGGCCCAGGCGACGGCTCCTCCTCGACATGAGCGACGTGCTCGCCAGCCAACCGAACCAGCCGCCAGCAGCGTGACCAGCACACACCCAGTCGCCAGCTCCGGTCCGCACGAGGCGGACGGAACCGTGGCCGGACCGCGCTGGCCCCGGACCGACGACCCGCCGACTTTCGATCTTTACCGCGAGATGCTGGACTCCCCGCACGTCCGGCCGCCGCGCCGCGAGGCGATCTCGTGGGCGCTGGACGAGCTGGAGCGGCGGATGGGAGCCGACTGGCTCGAGCGCTACTGGGAGAAGGCCGGCCACGTTCCGCCCGAGGTCAACCTCGGCTCTGCCCATGTCTCCGCGCTCGCCAAGCTGCTCGACTTCACGCTCCGGTTCGCCGTCCTCGACGGCCTGCCCGGAGCCGGCAAGGTGCAGAAGGAGATGAAGAACGACGTCAGGGATGAGCGCCGGCATCATTGCGCCCTGCAATTGGAAGTAGGCGCGCTAGCACTGCGGGCAGGCTACGCAGCGGCCTTCGAGGAACGCGTCCAGCCAGCTACGCCCCCGGGCGATGTCATCCTGCGCCGTAGCGACGAGGTGATCCGGACCGAGACATTCGCGATCACGCCCGATCAGCAAACGCAGCAGGCCGACGCCTTCTGGCTGCGGATCTCCCGGATGATCATGCGTATCGAATGGACGCACGAAACGCCGATCTCTGGAACGATCACCGGCTCGATGACCGACCAAGACGCAGCCGACCTGCTCCGGAGACTGGAAGCCGCCGCCTCGAAAGCAATGGCAACCGGTAACGAGCAACCGGTCACGCTGAACCAGGCCGAGCTGTGTGTTCAGCCGCCAGGCAGCCGCGGCGACGGACTCCGGTTCAGCGTGCCGGAGTCGGACAGCTGGCCCCGCATCGCGGGAAAACTGGCCCGGAAAGCAGAACAGGCCCAGGCCTCAGGAGGCGGCTGGCTCCGAGCCGACATCCTGGACGGAACATGGGCCGTCACGCAATGGGGACGATCCGGCCTGCGCGCCAAGCTCGACGCGATCGCCTCCCAGGTCAAGCAACTGCTTGCTCTGTACACGTCAATCAACGGCGCGGTCCTGTCGAACAGTGACGGACTCGCCTACGGCCAGGTCATCGGGGAATCGGCCCGGTCAGCAGCAGACTGCTACGCACTTCGCCGCTCCCTGCCAGGCGCCCGGGCACGAGAAGCCATGATCATCCCTACCGATGACACCGGACGCCAGCAAGCACGTTCCTGGGTCGACATCTACGGCCCGGAAGACTCATGGCTCGACTGGGCACTCAGCCGATTCCAGCTCCCTTCATGGAACGAAATCCGGCCATAGCTCAACCAAACCCGGCCAGCTCGAATCGAGACCAGCGCGTCGCGACGGTTCAACTGCGATAGCCAGTGCTATAACCCGTTCTACTTTCGCATTGGTTACCGTGGCGATCCTTGTGAGGACGGATAAAACGGCCAGGGTCATGGTGTCCTAGCTTGGCCGGGCAGACGGGGCCAGTTCGCCCAGGGTATTGATGATGAGCGACCGGGCTGCCGGGCCGGACAGCGCCGCGGCCTGGAGGTGGCTGAACATCCTGGCGTACAGCTCGATTTCCTGCGGCTGGCTGACTTCGAGGCTGGCGGTCGGTGTTTCCAGGGCGACCAGCGAATGGTCGAAGATCCAGAATCCCGCCGAGGCGACTGCCGTCCTCTGGGTCATCATCGGGATGATGCCGAGTGAGATGGTCGGCATCGACATCACTTCCAGCAGCCGGCCGAGCTGTCCGGCCTGGACGTCGGCGCTGCCGAACCAGGTCCGCAGCACTTGCTCTTCCAGCACTACCTCGAACCGCTTTCCGCGCTGGTAGAGAACCCGCTGCCGTTCCGCGCGGGCCGCGACAGCGGCGTCGATGTCGTTGGGCACTTCAAGGAACCTGATCCAGAACGACAGCATGGCGGTGGTGTAGGCGACGGTCTGGAACAGGCCGGGTATCACGTTGTGCTCGTAGATCCGGAACACGCTGGTCCGCTCGTACAGCGGGAGCGTATGGGCTCCCAGGACCCGCTTCATCCCTGCCCGGGCCTGCCGGCGGAACTCCAGGTAAGCGGACTCGACGGCGCGGGCCGTGGCGATCAGGTCAGGGACCTGTTCCTCGGCCGCGCAGGCCCGGCACCAGTCGCGGATGTCCTGGTCGGCCGGGGCCTGCACCCCGTTCTCGATCTTGCTCACCCTGGTGAAGTGCTGCCCGGTGGCTACGGCCAGCACCCGCCCGGTCAGGCCCGCATCCTTGCGGATCTCCCGCAGGCGGGCACCCAGCGCCTGCTGAGCCTGCCGGGCCGAGCTAGACGGGCTCGTACTCACGGTGCGGTATCGCGAGCTTCCACACGGCCTCGAACGCCGACCGGCAGAGCCGGATGACGGCAGAGTCGGCCGAGCTGGCCATGCCCGCGGCCAGGCCGCTGCCCGAATACAGCAGGAACACGGCCAGCTGGTCGTCGAACAGGTAGAAGTCGTTGCCCGGCACCGCGACCGGCGACACCATCCTGCGGGGCACCCACCGGATATCCTCGCCGGCCTCCACCATCGGATAGGCGATGCTGTAGGACCACCGCTGATAGTCGCTTAGCGGCTCGGAGACTATCCGTGCCCGGCGGATCGACCTTCCGGCCCGCACGTGCTCGCGGAGCACGGCGCACCAGCCCTGGAGCCATTCCAGGTCGTCGGGCTCGCCGGCCTGCCACTGCGCCATGTGCGGCAGCTCGACCGCCGTCCCGTAAGCGTCGCGCGTCTCCAGGTGATCGGCCTCTCGCCCGAAGCTGCTTAGCAGTTCACTGAACTCGTCATCCGATACCGGGGTCACGGTCCTCCTGCCTGAAGAACGGCGCCATCCTGTCCGGGATCTCGACGCATGTCTCGCCGTCCGGAACGCTCATCTGCGCGAGCGCTTCCGGGTCGGTGACCGCCCAGCCCTGCACCACCCAGCTACCCCGGTCAGTGCGGTACACCGTGGGCGAACCGGTCGGGTTGGATTCCGGGTCCTTGCCGATGAACGTTAACCGCATGACATACTCCTCAGGATCGATTGCGGAATGTTGCGCACAGCAAGCATCTGACGCAGCCGGATAGGCGTCAAGGTGCTGGCGTGGTGCTGACGCAACATGTCGCAACATACCTAGGCAGTGATCTCCAGCGCGCCTAGCATCGCGGTCAGCACCCCGGCCGACAGCGACAAGAAACGGACACCAAGAACCGTGCCGACCGACGCCTCCAGCGCTCAGCCACCCGAGCCGATCCTCACCGGCCCCGAAGCCACCCGCCGGCTGATGCTCCTGTCCGACCTGCAGACCGCGCTCGCCCGACTCGGCATCCGCAGCGTCCTGGCCAGGACACACCGACTCGTGCTCCGCCCGCCCGCCGCTCCGTGCGCCCCGTCCGGCCAGGTCAACCCCCGGCTCCACATCTTCACCCCGGCCGGAACCACCATCGCCACGTCCGACGGCACCGCCTACCACCTCCCCAGCGGCCACGACTGCCCCGCGGCCAACCCGGCCGCCGCAGCCACCCTCATCCGCGACCACCCCGCCGCTCCCGCGGCAGCCTGTCGCCGGGGCGGTCCGCAGCGACAGCTCTGCAGTCCGGCGGCGCCGGTTAGCCGGCTCGCTGCAGGCCGGCGAGGCGTTCCAGGCGGGCCAGGCGTGGTGGCGCAGCGAACGCCACATCCGCTCCCGGGCCGGACGGCCAGGGACAGGGCACGTGCCGGACGCCGAAGTGCACTGGCCTCCAGTGCCGGCCAGCCGTTACCCGGACGAGTGCTGGGCGATCGAGGCCGAGCTGACCCCGAAGGGCACGGCCCGCACCGCCGCGATCATGACCGGCCTGCTCACCCAGACCACGCCCGCTGCGCATGGCCAGGCGGCCCGGTATGACCACGTCGTCTACCTGTGCTCCCCGCACGCCCTGCCGACCGTCCAGCGTGTCGCCGCCACCCTCCCCGCCCCGCTGGCGGCCCGTCTCGATGTCCGCGACCTCCCGGAAGGAGCGCTCCTGTGATCTGGTTCTACGTCCAGCTCCTGATATGGCAGCACGCCCTGAAATAGGCCGCCCGCCTCGCCAAATGGACCATCGCCGCCTCCGTCATGGTCGCCGCCGCGCCGGTCACCGTCGTGACCATCAGCGCGGTCACGGTGGCGTGGCTGCGCGGCTGGCCGCCTGCCCAGCTGCGCCGCGCTGCCGCCTGGTCCGCCCCGATGACCGCCGCCTACCGCCCAGGCTGTCACTACCAGGTCGCTCCCGGCCGTGTTCGCCGCCCCGTACCTCGGGTGGCGGGCCGGGTGGACGCGTTCAGCCTCGGCAACACCCTGGCCGCGTTCACGCTGTGCGCGCCGGCCGCGGTCCCGGCCGGGCTGCTGATCGCGTCCTGGGCATGGGGAGCACGGATCTACCGGATCGAGACCGGCCTGGCCGGGAGTAACGCGACGGCGCCGGTCATCTTCGACCAGCGGCAGTGGACCCGCCAGGCCTGCCTGCTCGCCGTCCGCAACCAGCGGATCCTCGCTGCATGGGACACCCGCCAGGCCGACACCGCGCGCAGAGCCGCGCTCGGCCAGCCGCCCAGAACCCTCAAGCGCCGCCGCAAGACCCTCGCCAGCCTCGCCGCCGGCCCGCCATAACAGCCGCCGCCTGACCGCACGACACCTCAGCGGCAGCGTAAGCCGCCACATCCCCGGCACCACCACGCAAGTCCCGCGCGCCCAGAACCGCGCCAGCCAGACCGCCCGGACCCTCGCAACGCGTCACGCACAAGATCATCTCAGCCTGTCGGGCACCTATGCCCCCGGCAGCCGAGAATGTCAGACCCAAACGTGAAGATAGAGCCTGGTGAAACGTCAAGACCTCTCGGACAGGTCTTCACGTTTGGCGCTGACCTGGGACGATGCGAGCTGACTGGGGGCGTGCCCACAGGTTAAGCGGGCTGTGGCCACGGTGTTATGACCGGGTCTGGCGTGTGTCGCGGGGAGCGGGCCGGGGCTTGCGCTGCCAGCGTGTGTCGCGGGGAGCGGGCCGGGGCTTGCGCTGCCATCGCGGGTCGGCGTCGAGCGCGTCGGCCCCGAGGGCTTCGAGCCGGGCGAGCAGGTCGCGGAGCCGGCGGTCGTTGTTGATCCAGGCCTGGTAGTCGTGCTGCTGGCCGGGGCTGAGCCAGCGGCAGACGGTCCTGGCGGCGACCTTGCGGGTCCACTGCCAGTACGGGCCGTGCAGGCGCGGCGGGTCGGCGTGGCAGGCGCAGTTGGGGTGGCCGCAGCGGGTGCGCCGCTGGGTGATGGAGCCGGGCAGCACCATGCCGGTGGCGGCGATGGCCGCGAGCTCGGCGGCGATCTTGGTGGCCTCGGCCTGGTGGCTGGCGGCGACACGCACGGCTTCAGGGTGGCATGGGTCCGTGATCCCGGTCATAACTTACTGTATATCTACAGTATGAGCAGGCGGCAGGCAGCCGTGCCGCCGGCGCCGCAGGCCGCCGGCTACATCGCCGCCTGGCGTCCGTCGTCGGTGTCACCGCAGGCCGCCGCGTTCGCCCGGCAGGTCGTGACGCAGGCGGCGCCGGCCGGCCGGGAGCGGGCCAAGAACCTGCTGCGGGCGGCCGGCCGGCTCGCGGACTGGGCGGCCGGCCTCGGGCTGGAGCCGGTGCCGCAGGTGCTGCTGCACCCGTCGGTCATCGAAAGGTTCACCACCTGCGCGCCGGGCCTTTCCGGGCCGGCCCGCAGGACGCTGCGCACCAGCCTGCGGTTCATCGCCCGGCGCGTCGTGCCGCAGCTTGTCCCGGCGGATGCGCCGCTGCCCCGCGAGCGCGCCAGGGCACCGTACAGCCCCGCCGAGATCGGCGGCTACCTCGCCCTCGCTGACGCGCAGCCCACCGCGGCGCGGCGGATGCGCGCCGCGGGCCTGGTCTGCCTCGGCGCGGGCGCCGGGCTGATCCGCGCCGACCTGCGCGCCGTCTGCGGCACCGACATCAGCGCCCGCTCAGGCGGCGTCATCGTGCAGGTGCACGGCACCCGGCCCCGCGCGGTGCCGGTCCTGGCCCGCTACCACGACACCCTGCTGGCCTCGGCGGAGTTCGCCGGCGAGAACCTGGTCACCGGCGGCGCCGGCCCGGCCCGCAAGAACGTGACGAACCCGCTGGCCCGGTCGCTGGCCGGCGGGTCCGGGCTGCCACGGCCGGACACCAGCCGGCTGCGGGCCACCTGGCTGGCCGACTGCGCGCAGCTGCTCGGGCTGGCCACCTTCATGCATGCGGCCGGGATCACCTGCTCCCAGCGGCTGGGCGACATCATCGCCGCCCTCGACCCGGGCGGCGAGGCCGATGCGGTGGCGCTGCCGGGGGCGACCTCCCGGTGAGCATCCCGCCGGCCGTGCTGGAAGGCATCACCGGCGGCTCCGCCGTAGCGCCGGCGATCGAGGCGCTGCTGCCGGCCGGGGTGCGGCACCGCCAGCTGCGCGTCCGCACCCTACTGGCCGGGATGATGCTCACCCTGGCCGATGACCGGCCCGCGCACCTGACCCGGGTGCACCAGGCGCTGACCGTGCTGCCTGAAGCCGACCAGGCCCGGCTCGGCGTCACCGAACAGCGGAGAACCGGCCCGCACCAGCTCACCTACCGCCAGGTCGAGCGCACCTTTAACCTTGTGGCCGAAACACTGCAGAAAAAGCATCCCGGCGGCGCCCCCTCCGATGACCTCGCCCGGGCCTGCGATGACCTGCTGGAGGCCAGCATCCCCGCCGCATACAAGGACGCCTCCGCCGCGCTGGCAGCGGACCGGACCGACGTGGAGACCTGGTCCCGCCCGCCCCGGCACGGCGCCAGCGCGTGCGCCGACCCCGAGGCGCACTGGGGGCACCGCAACAGCAACCTGCCCGGCCCCAAGGGCGAGATGTTCTTCGGCTACTATCTGTCCGCCGGCACCATGACCCGCGAGGAAAAAGGCCCGGCCGTGCCCGAGCTGGCCCGCCGGATGACGCTGTGCTCCTGTGCGCTGGACCCGGTCCGCGCCCTGGTCCCCGTCCTGGCGCGCATGGCCGCGGCCGGCATCACCCTCGGCGACATCCTGGATGACTCCGGCTACGCCCACCGCGACGCCGGCGCATGGGCCATCCCGCTGCGCCAGATCGGCGCCCAGCTCATCCAGGACCTGCACCCCTCTGACCGCGGACCCAAGGGCACCTGCCACGGAGCGATCATCGCCAACGGGAACCTGTACTGCCCGGCCACGCCGAAACCACTGCTCCAGCTCGGGCCGCTGGCCCCCGCCGCCACCCCGGACGACACCGCCGCGCACGACCAGCAGACAGCCGAGCTGGCAAAGCACAAGCTCGGCCGGATCAGCGCCGACGACGCCGACGGCTACCACCGCGTCATGTGCCCCGCCGCCGCGGGGAAGATCCGCTGCCCGCTACGGCCCGAATCGATGACCCTGGACCGCGGCCGGCCGGAGATCCTCACCCCGCCCGGCCACCCGCCGGCCTGCTGCGCGCAGCAGACCATCACCATCCCCCCGGCCGTGACGGCCAAGACCAGGCAGAAACACGACTACCCCTCCAAGGAGCACCGGATCTCCTACGCCCGGCGCACCGGATCCGAGCGGACCTTCTCCACCATCAAAGATCCCGCTACCACCACCATCGGCCGCGGCTGGTGCCGCCTGACGGGCGTAACCCCTCTCATGCTGTGGCTGGCCTGCCTGCTCGCCGTCCGCAACCAGCGCATCCTCATCGCATGGGACGCCCGCCAGGCCGACACCGCGCGGCGCGCCGCCGCCGGGCTCCCGCCCGGAACCCGCAAGCGGCGCCGCCAGACCCTCGCCAGCCTCGCCGCCGGCCCGCCATAACAGCCCGCCGCCCGTCCGCCCGACACCCAGCGGCAGCCCATCGCCGCCGTATCCCATGCGCCACCACGCCGGGCCCGCGCGCCCAGAACCAGGCCACCCGGCCCGCGCCGCCTCACGTACAAGATCATCTCAGGCCCGGCAGCCCCCGCACGCCCGGCAACTCAAAATGTCAGACCCAAACGTG
>WNGH01006084.1_pt1 | contig 19143 bp, 19 predicted proteins | sample 5400631 | NCBI WGS metagenome assembly WNGH01 (sample SAMN13153373, study PRJNA577476) | soil metagenome | isolation source: 115 cm soil or saprolite under Garry oak tree replicate 1 | place: USA:California | collected 2016-06-15
TCGATACAGCTGACCCACGCGGTCGATCCGTTGATCCGTATATAGGTTTGTTCAGCCGAGACTTTGAGTTCCGGGAAAGCATCGAAGGTCCTCTCGATGGCCTTTTTCGTAGCATCCCGACCGACGTCAGCCGCTTTACTGCGTGGGCCTATATTTCTAATTTCAGTCTTGGAAGACCATGCCTTCATGAAGGCGTTAATATCCCGCGCCGAGAGCGCTGCATAAAAGGCTTGGTTGGCCGCCTTTACAGCATCCATTTCCGACGTCTTCTGCGCCAAGGCAGGATTCGCCATGCCGCCCGCCACAATGAAAGTGGGAACCACTATGCCAAGTGCGAAGCCGATCAACTTCTTCATAATTCCTCCTTTGCAGTAGAAACAATGAAATTCTGCGCGTGTCGTCTTCGGGTCGCAAGCTAAGGTGCCGTAAACACGTTGTTGACCCTGAAGTCCACGCTCGCGGTCGCGCCGACGGCCGGGGCGCCAGCGGGTGGCACGAACAGAAACCCAGACAAATTCATCCCCGGCGAATTCGCCGGTTTTGCGTAAGGCGCCGCCACGTTCATGAAGGCGTTGACTGTCGTGGGATCCACCACGACTGGTGTCGCGCCATCCACCTGGAAGGTAAGGAAGTGCGTCGCGGGATCCCACTTCATGGTCAGGGTGTGCGTGTTCCCTATGAACGGGGCAGGACCCATTGGGACAGTCTGATTCACGGAATTGGACAATATGGTCTGCGCCCCTGCCGCCGTGTCGAAGCGAGAGATCTGGAAACGTGGCAGTCCGAAGAAGCAATCCAGGTACAGGCTCACCGAAACGTCGCCGACGCGGCTGTTGGGTTGGTTGGTATCGGGCGGCGTCGTGCCAGGCGTGCCGTTATTGTAGAAACTCCCCGCAAGCCCTACTCGATTGGTGCCAGACAGGGAGTTGCTGCACGCTGAAACCGTGACGTCAGCCTGCGCGGTGTTGATGACGGCTGGATTGCTGAAGTTGATCGCTTGAAAGGATTGGATGCCGGCGGTGCTCAGGCTGGTGATCTGCGCGTGGCCGGCCAGTCTCCCCGCGATCAAGGCCATCGAGTTCTTGCCCGCACCCGGTGTGCTCCACTTGGCCGCGCTCAATTCCGTCGGGCCGCTGTTTCCGCCGCTTCCGCTGAAATCGTCCCAGAGTGTGGCCGCCGCGTTGTTGAACCCCACCTGCACATTCTGGAACCTGGCGCTCACACCGCCGTCCGAGCCGGCCGGCACGGAATCGTCGCTGACTTGCGTTCTCAAGAAGGCGGTATTGAATCCGGGGCCTGCAAGGGGATTTGCTCCGAGTGCTGTCCAATTGGTGTTACCGGCGAGGTAGACACCGGGATCGGCCGTCCCCGCGACTCCGGCGCCGAACGTGCCGCCCGCGATGGACCAGGAGAAGACTCCGGTGGATTCGTTCAGCGAGGCACTTACCGTGTAGCTGGTGTCATGGGCCGCGGCGGCGTCCGCCTCGATTCCGTTTGCGTTGGGCGTGAACCCAACTGGATCCACAAAGGCTACGCCAGTGGAAACTCTGGAAGTACAACTGGCGTTGTCACAATGAAACATGCGGCGAAACGCCTGCAAGCCGCTGCCTGCGTCGACCAGCCCGATCTGGATAGTGGTCGCGTCTAAGAGTCCTCCGGGAAAAATCAAGCGGTTGGCAGGCGGCTGATAGGCCAGCTGAACCATAGCGCGTATCTCGGCATTGCCCGTTCGCGATAACGTCGCGGCGGGCACGGTGAGGTCCGCCTTCAGCGTCGTGACACGTTGCGCGCCCGCGTCGACGCTGGCTGTCGTCTGGTAGTTCAGACCGCGGATCGACCGCGATTCCGTGTTGGTTACTTGCGAGCTGAGCACCATCGCGCCACCCGAGACGCTGCGGCTGAACAGGGGCGTTTGCCACTTGTTGCCGTCGAGCGTGCCTCCACACAGCGGGTCATGCAGGGTCAGGCCAGCGGTGGACGCCGCCGTGGGCACGGCGCAGACCTCTGGGGAAAGCACGCTCTCGCCGCCGGTGTTCATCGCGGTCACCGCCGCGAAAACCGGAGTGCCGTTGGTGAGCGCGAACAGCGTCGCGCCGGGATTGCTGACCGTCGTCTTCGTATTGGCGGTCGTGACCGGCGTGGACGACGAGCTGTACACGTTGTAGCTGGTCGCTCCCGGGACAGCGGGCCAGGAGAGAGTCCCTTGCCCGTTGCCGGGCGTCGCGGCCACCCCGGCAGGCGACGGAGGCGGCTCAACGGTCGGTGAGTTGCTGCCGCCGCCACCGCCGCAGGCGGCGAGAACGATCAGCGCCGCTCCGCACAGAATCGTCAGTCCGATACGATAAACCATTATGGACCCTCCCTTAACGGGGCTCGGTTTTCGGCCCGGATCAGCGGCCGCTAGTAGACCCACGTTTGCCGCGCCGCTCCGATTCATGCTCGTTTTCGCGTAACGCATACAAGCCTCCTCATCCGGACTTTGCCCTGCCGCACGCTGGTAGTGCGGCCCGCGCGCCGGTTTGATCGATGGTTCGAAGCACCGCCTCCATGTTGCGCAGACGCTGCGCGACCCACAATCCCATGATCCGGTGAGAAGCAGGCTGGATACGGCTACGAATTGCCGTGCCGCTATGCCTTGCCGGGCATCTGCAGTTCCACGGCCCGCATCACTGCGGCGGTCGCGGAATGGACGTCCAGCTTGCGGTAGGCATTCTTGATGTGGCTTCCGACGGTGTTGAGCGACACGCCGAGCTTGTCTCCGATCTGCGAATAGCTCAGGCCGTTTGCCAGCAGGCAGACGACGTCCGACTCGCGCGCGGTCAACACAGCAGCCGCTGTCGTATGCGCGAGCGTTCGCGCGTGCAGGCGTTCCACCAGCTTTCTCGCGACGAGGGGACTGAGCGGGGAGCCGCCGGCGCGCAGTTTCAGCGCGTGTCCCAGCAGCTCGCGCGCGTCGCAGGGTTCGAGCACGCAACCCGCCGCGCCCGCCTCGATGGCGGCGATCAGTGCTTCCTCCGTGCCGGGCGCTGCGACCAGCAGGATCTGGCAGCTCGCCACCACGCGCTTTGCGCCCCGCACGAATTCCACGCCGCTCAGGTCAGGCAGCGGCAGACCGACGAGCACGACGTCCGGCCGCCTGGCGGCGAGGCGCGCCAGGGCTTCGCGACCGCTCGCCGCACAATCGGCAAACAGGACTTCCGACTCGGCGCCGATTGCGGATGCGATCCTCTCGCGCGCATCGCGATCCGGCGTCACGAGTAGCAATCGAATGCTCATCGCGCCCTACTCGAATGGAACCCACACACGATCACCACTTGGAAGGTGCCTTAGGAAAAATTGAAGCTGCCCGGACTGAATCGATTCGCAAATATGTTGTCGATCGAGGGCAAATTCGAGGTGCCATGCAGGCGTGGCATGGTCGAGAGGCACCGCTTGACGTAGTTAGGCGTGATCCCGGGCCGGCATTCAACTTCCCTGCGCTCGATGCTCACCGTGCGGAAGCCATGGGTTTGCATGTACGCCATGATCCTAGTCGCCAACCGGGTAACCGGCTCCAGCCGCTGGGTCCACGCCGAGTGCCATGAGCCCATGGGATGGAAATAGTTCGGGATGCCGCCCACCATGACGCCTTTGTAGATATTGATCCGCTCAACGGAAACCTTCTCGTCCCCGACGTACATATCGAAACTGAAGAATCTCAGGTTGAGCCCGGTAGCGAGGATGCAGACATCGCACTCGATCTCTTCGCCGCTGGCCAGCACAATGGACGATTCCGTGAAGCGGTCGATTTCAGCGGTCTTGATCGATATCCTTCCCTTCCGCAGTTGTTCTTTCAGTCCGATCGCCACCGCAATCCGCTGCTCCCAGGGGGAGTAACCGGGACTGAAGTGTTCCCGAAGCGCGTCTTCGCCGACCGCCTTGAGCCAGTGATTTCTGAAGATCCACCGGGCGACCCGCGGAAGCTTTCGAAAGCCGACGAAGATCAGGTCGTCTCTCACCTGCAGGTAGTAGCGCAGCCATTTCACCGCGGAGCGGATGCCGAGCCGGTAAAGGCTCTGGCAAAGAACGATCAATGGGCCGGCCTTGTTGTCGATTTCGTAGATGTAGGAAGGGGACCTTTGCAGCAGGACCAGCGATTTCGAAACGCGCGCCAGTTCCGGAGCGCAGCAGATCGCCGTTGCGCCGCTTCCCACCAGCACGACCTTCTTGTCGGCAAAGGTTCTCTTGCCGTCCAGCCGTGACGTATGAATGATCTCGCCCCTGAACTTTTCGGCTTCCTTGAAGGCCGGCAGGTAGGGGTCGTCCGAGAAATAGCCGTTGCCATTGATCAAGAACTGGGCCGTGTAGGTTCCCTGACTGGTATGAACCGTCCAGCGTTGTTGTTCGACGCTGAAAACAGCCTTGGTGACCCAGGTGTTGAAGCGGACGTTTTCCAGGATCGAGAATTCTTCCGCAACCGACCTCAGGTACTCCTGTATCTGTTCCCGCCCTTGCAGGCACTGCGCGGAGAGGAACGGCTTGAAGCTGAAGGAGTACTTGATGAAATCGGAGTCGCATCTCGCCCCGTGCCAGCGATGCGTGTTCCAGACTCCGCCCACATCCTGCTTGCCTTCGAGGATGGTGTAGGAGATGCCATTGGCGCGCAGATAGTAGGCGGCGCCGATGCCGGTGATTCCCGCGCCGATGATGATTACGGTGGAATTCATGGTTAGCCTTTCGAAAGGAGCCGCGGCAATCCGGTCGCCAGCCACGGCACGAAGGTGACCAGCACCACGCCGATGGCGAGAACGCTGGCTGCGGGGAGCGCGGCGCGAAACACCTCGGGCAGCGGTTTGCCGAAACGGTAGGCGGTGAAGAACAGGTTCATACCCACCGGCGGCGTCAGGTAGCCGAGCTCCATGTTGACGAGAAAGATGATGCCGAGATGAATCGGGTCGACGCCGAACGCCATCCCGAGGGGCACGATCAGCGGCACCAGCACGACGGTGGCTGAAAAAATATCGAGCAGGCATCCCGCGATCAGCAGAAAGAGGTTCAGAGCGAGGAGGAACATCCAGCGCGAATCGATCGCGCCGGTCACCCAATCCACGGCGCGCTCCGGAATGCGTGCGTCGACCAGGTAGTTGGTGAGCCCGAGCGCCACGCCGAGGATCAGCAGCACGCCGCCGACCAGCAAGCCGCATTCAGCCATCACGCGCGGCACGTCGCGCCCGAGGTCGAGGTCCCGGTAGATCAGGACTTCGACGATGAAGGCATAGACCGCAGTGAGCGCGGCCGCCTCGACCGGCGTGGCGAAGCCTGCGAACAGACCGAGGAACGCGACTACGGGCAGCAACAGCTCCCACTTGGCGTCGAGCAGCGCGGCGCGTGCTTCTCGCCAGTCGAGCTTGCGCGGTGTCACGGCCGCGCGCGGCGCACGGCTAAAGCCCCAAAGCCCAACCAGCATCACCAGCAGCAGCCCGGGCACGATACCCGCGAGAAATATCTCTTCGATCGAGACCCTGGCGACGATGGCGTAGAGGACAAGCGGCAGGCCGGGCGGCAGCATGCCGCCGAGTGATCCGGCCCCGGCCAGCAGCCCGAGCGCGCTTTTTTGCGAATAGCCGGCGCTCATGAGCAGCGGTATCAGCATCCCGCCCAGCGCGATGATCGTGACCCCGGACGCCCCCGAAAAGGAGGTGAAGAACGCGCAAGCCAGGACGGTCACGATAGCGGCGCCGCCGCGCAACCCGCCGACCAGCGCGTTGAACACGCGGATCAAGCGGCGCGGCGCGCCGCCCTCGGCCAGGAAATAGCCGGCCAAGGTGAACAACGGGATCATGGGCAGCGACGGATTCACGACCATGCGGTAGTGGTCGAGCGCGACCGAAGCCATCGGCAAGCCCTCGCTCCAGAACATGAATAGCGCCACCGCGCCGAGAGTGGTAAATACCGGCGATCCGAGTATCGCCGCGATCAGCACCACGCTGATGGCAGTAATCGCCATCGCATGACTGAGAGGCAACCGGTTTGCCGCCGCTGCGGCGACGGCGGTTGCGAGCGCCAACGTGGCAAGACGCGCGGGCCAGTTGTCCGCTGCCGTGCAGGCGAGCCGCAGCGTGATCAGAGCGAAGCCGAGCGGCAGCGCGGCCTGCCCCAGCCACACTGGAATGCCGTAGGCGATGAGGTTGCTCCCGGCGCGCTCGGCGAGCATAAATTCAACGCTGGCGAGACACAGCAGCGCGCCGACGATGACCGCCACGGTCCCGGTGAAGAAGCGCGCCAGCAGCGCGCTGCGTCCCTTGAGCAGGGAGTCCAGCGTCGAAAGCGAAAGCAGGCGTTGCTCGCGCGCAGCAACCGCGGCGCCCAGCATGCCGGCGATCAGCGCGCAGTGCTGAGTGAAGGAAGCGGCGCCGGAGATGCCGGCGTGGAACATCCCCCGCAGCAGGATCTCGGCGAGAGGCAGCAGCGCCATCAGCGCCAGCGCCGCAGCCAGCACGACGTTTTCAGCGCGCCCGAGCACGGTATTCCTCCAACAGGCGCTGGACTTCGTCGAACGATTCCGCCGGCACCATCTTGCCGCGGATCAACGGGTACATCTGCTCGGCAGCCCGGCGCCACTCCGCTTCGACCTCGGGACTGACCGCCTGCACTTTGAGGCCGCGCTTCTTCATCGCCGCGACAGACTCCTCCTGCTCGCGGCGGCTGACGGCGTGCAGCTCCACGCCGGCGCTTTCGCCGGCCCGGCGCAGCGCCTGCTGGCCGGCGGGCGACATCGCGTCCCAGACCTTGCGCGTGACGACGATCGCCCCGACCAGCGGCGCCCAGTCCATGTCGAGCATGTAGGAGGCGTGGTTGTAGAACTGCAGCGTAAGCGCCCAGAAGGGCGTGCTCGGTACCATGTTGATCATGCCCGTCTGCAATCCGGGAAGGATGTCGGAGATCTCGAGCACAACCGGCTGGTAGCCCAGAGTCTTCATGATGTCGGCCTGCGGGTTGTCGCCCGCCCAGGCGAACACTTTCATCCTGCGGTAGTCGGCGGGATGCAGCGCGGGCTCCTTGGAGAAAAAACGCACCCATCCCGCGTCGCCCCAGCACAGCACGACGAAACCCTTGTCGAGGAAGCGCTTCTCGAGGGTCGGGCGCAGCTTCTCGCGAACGTAGTCGAGCTCGTCCCAAGAGTGGAACACCATCGGCATCTTCTGCAGCGCGGCTACAGAATCGTCGATCTCGGTCAAACCGACGACCGTCAGCATCGCCGCGTTGAGCTGGCCGACCCGCATGCGCCGCACCATGTCGACTTCGCCGCCCTGCGAGCCGCCGGGATAGACGATGAACTCCGCGCCAGCGCCTTGCGCTGCGCGCCACTTTTCGCCCATTTCGAGCAGGCTGCGGTGCCAGATGGTGCCGCGCGGAGCGAGTGCTCCCAGCCGGATCTTCACAAGCTCCGTAGCATGAGCTTCACCCGCGAGCAGAGCGGCGGCGAGCGTCAGTGTTCTTAGAAGGATCATGTCAGTTGGTGAAGAGATGATCGGTACGGGACAGCAGCCAGCGCGCGCGGCGCTGCGCCACCAGATTCGCAAGGCGCTTTTCCGTGACACGGTCGACATCGATTCGTAAGGCCTGCGTCAGCAGCTTCTCAAATTCGGCGCGGCGCTGTTGTGGCACGCACACTGCCTCTGCAAGGGCGACCAGCGGTGCGGCGTCCGCGCCGCCCGAGAGCTCCATCGCACGCGCGAAGTGCTGCCGGGACCGTACGGTCGGGTCCCCGGCCTTGCCCTGACGAACGGGCTCGTAGCCGATCATGAAAGTGTGGATAGCACCGCGCTCGAAGGTCTCGTCGAGCGCGAGCGCGCGATCCATCAGCGCTTCGACATTCGGAAGCTCACCGAGCAGTTCGGGCTGATCTTTGGAGAGGGCGATGAGAGCCCCCCAGGATGCGCCGGTCCAGTAGAGCAGTGCGACATCGTCGGGTGCCACTGCGAGACCACGCAAACCGTAATCGCGCGCCCGCCGATAAAGGCGCCGCGCACGATCCTCGAGCCGCAAAGCCTGCGCGAGGCTGTGCCCTTCGGCTTCGTTGGCTTCCTGCTGCAGGAATGCATACGCGTACTGCGTGAATCCCCGTGATGCAGCCAGCAGCAAGCCTCTGTGCTCGGGCCTCTCGTCCAGCAGGCTTTCTATGAGCTTGAGGCTGAACGGCGCCGCCGCGCGGATCAGCTCGGGATCGTCGTCCGTGGAGAACGCGGTGCCGCCCTGCGCAATTGCGTCGCCGATGCTGCTCACGGCGAGCTGGCGCACCGAGCATCCGCCGAGCGCCAGCGCCAATGCGGCGATGATCAAGCCGCGCTTCGCGGAGAAGGTCATGTTCATGAGACGAGGGCAGACATCGCCTTGAGATGACTCGTGACCTCACGCGCCGCCGCGAACCACGACATCTCGCGATAGACGATGCCGTGCCGGCGGCAGAACTCGCGGGTGATGCGGCGCGCGCTGGGCAGGCGCGCAGTCGGCATCGACGGGAACAGGTGATGCTCGATGTGGTTGTTCAGGCCGCCGAAGACGAAATCGTTCACCCGCCACGTGCCGAGGTTGCGCGTGACCTTGAGTTCTTGCTCAAACATCGAGATGGATTCATCGGGCTCGATGACCTGCGTGCCGAGGTGGTTGACCACGAAAATCGTGCCGACGTAAAAGCCGATCAGCATGGTCATCAGCCCATAGTTCAGGGACGCATCCTGCACGCCCAGCACCAGCACCGGCGGCACCCACCACAGCACTAGATGCAGCAGCACGAGGATCTGGTCGATTCTGGTGCTATGGGGATTGCGCCGCAGAAAGCGCAGGCCGTCTATCTTCAGCGTCAAGCCCTGCAACCCGATCAGCAGCCAGATGAGGGCCGCCTGGTGCCGGCTGATCAGCCTGCCTAGCCCGGTCTTCGAGAGCGCAGACTGCCGGTACATGCTGATGAATTCGGATTGCATGTCCGGGTCGCGCCCGCGGTCGTTGCAATGCGGGTGGTGCAAGCGGTGGATGTGCTGGAAATAAGAGTAGGACAGACCCGTCAGCAGCGTGTGAAACAGCTGCCCGACCAGCGCCGCCATGCGGCGGTCGCGCGTGATCGCGCCATGGCCCGCTTCGTGCGCCACGAAGCCGGCGTGCACACTGATGAACGCAAGAGCGACGATCGCCAGCGCGCGCACAGCAAGACCCGGGGCGGTCAACAATGTCGCGTAGCCCGCCGCGTAGCACGCCAGGATGAATGCCGCGTAAACAGCGGTGCGCGCGGTGGCGGGACGGAAGCACCCTGCTCGGGAGAGTTCCGCAATGAGCATGCGGTGGAAGGGGTCGTCTCCCTGTGCGTGCCTGAGCGTCACGCAAATCGATTTGCCACTTGCTGCCATTGTTCTCTCCTGGAAATGGTTTTGCTTCCACCCGTCTTCGCAGAGAGCGTGCCATGTGTACAAGGCATTGTTTATAAATGAACATCCATAAAATATGAGGAAGCCTTTCAAGCAGTGACTAGCATTTTATGTTTGGGCGTCATACATTTCGTGCATGCTCATTGCTCGGCTTAGCGCAGCGGACCGCGAATTCTTCGCGGTGCTGGCCGACGTCGTTTTCGGCAATCCTTTCACCCCGCAACGCGACCAACTGATCGTGCGGCTCGCGCCGGGAGCGCCGCTCGGCGATCTGACGAGCGACCGCGAGGCGCTCGCGCGCGTGGTCGGGCCGCGCCTGGAACCGTGGCTGCGCGAAGGCGTGGCCGCTTTGCAGAAATTGAGCGCCGAAGACCGGCGTCTGCTCGAGCCGGGCTTCCTTTACGTCTGCTACCAGCGCTACGTGCCGCAGCTCGACGCACTTATCGAGGGACAGGCGGGAAAAGGCGGCACTCCTCTCGCGGCGCCGTTCGGCAACGAGTCGATCGCGGACCTCGTACGCAGCGGATTCCCGGAAGAGCGCGCGGTGCGCTTTTTCGCGCTCTTTTTCCAGCTGCGGCGCGCGTTCTATTTCATCCTCGACTCGCTCGCCGGGGAATGCGAATCCATGCGGCGGTTGCGCGAGGCGCTGTGGAACAACGTCGTCACGCACGACATGCGCGGTTACGAGTCCGCACTCTGGAATCGCATGGAGGATTTCTCGACGCTGCTCCTCGGCGAAACGGGGACCGGGAAAGGCTCCGCCGCGGCCGCGATCGGCCGCTCGGAGTTCATTCCGTACCTCCCGGAGCAGCGCCGCTTCGCGGCCAACTTCGCCGAGAGCTTCATCACCATCAACCTGTCGCAGTTCCCGGAGACGTTGATCGAGTCGGAGCTGTTCGGCCACCGCAAGGGCGCCTTCACCGGCGCGATCGAGCACCACGAGGGCGTGTTCGAGCGCTGCAGCGCGCACGGCGCGCTGTTCCTGGACGAGATCGGCGAAGCGTCGATACCGGTGCAGATCAAGCTGCTGCAGGTGCTCCAGGAGCGCACGTTCACCGCGCTCGGCGGGCACGAGAAGAAGCGTTTCTCGGGGCGCGTCATCGCGGCGACCAACCGGCCGCTTGCGGCCTTGCGCCGCGACGGGCGCTTCCGCGACGACTTCTTCTACCGCCTGTGTTCCGACGTGATCGAGGTTCCGACGCTGAGGCAGCGCATCGCGGAATCACCTGCCGAGCTGGAGCAACTGGTGCGGCTGCTGGTCGCGCGCGTCACCGGCGCACAGGCGCCCGACCTCGTCGCAACCATGCTGGAGGCCTTGGAGAGCGGCCTCCCCCGAGGTTATGCCTGGCCGGGAAACGTGCGCGAGCTCGAGCAGGCGGTGCGGCGCATCCTGCTCACCGGCCGTTACGCGGCCGAGAGACCCCTTGCGGCGCCGGGCGAAGAAGAGGCGCTGCTCGACAAGCTGCGCACAGGGGACCTCACGGCCGCCGACCTTCTCGCGCAATACTGCGCCGTGTTGTACCGGCGTCTCGGGACGTACGCGGAGGTGGCCAAGCGAACCGGCCTCGATCCGCGCACTTCGCGCAAGTACGTCGAAAGCGGAAGATCCGGAAAGAACGAGCAGGGGGCCGATCGTACTGAACTGCCATGAACATCAAATTTGCCGCAGCTATGCTTCCGGCCCTCGCCGCGCTCGCCACCAGCGAGACGATTTCGCAGACGTACCCGGTCAGGCCGATCCGGTTCCTGGTCGGCTCGCCGCCCGGCTCGGGCAACGACCTGGTCAGCCGGCTCCTTGCGCAGAAGCTCTCCGAGCGCTTCGGCCAGCCCGTCATCGTCGAGCAAAAGCCCGGCGGAGCCGGGCTGCTCGCGAACGAAGCACTCGCCAAATCTCCGCCTGACGGCCACACCCTGGTGCTGCTTTCCGGCGCGCACCCGGCCACCGCGGCTCTCAACCGGGCGCTCCCCTACGATCCGGTGCGCGACTTCGGCATGGTGGGAACGGTCGTTGCCTATCCGCTGGTGATTTCGGTCGCGCCCGGTTCGCCGATTCGCTCGTTCGCGGCAACATCGAGGCGGGGACTGCGATTCTCGGCGTGCCCTACAAGGGCAGCGCGAACGCTTTGGTGGACGTGCTCGCCGGGCGAATAGACGCGACCATCGAAACGGGAACCGCCTCGTTCGGGCACATTCGGTCCGGCAAACTTCGCGCGCTCGCGGTGTCCTCGCCCGCGCGACATCCCGCGATGCCGGAGCTGCCGACCATCTCGGAGACGCTCCCCGGCGTGGAGGTGAGCTCGTGGCTGGGCCTCGCCGTGCCCTCAGCCACGCCGCGCGCCATCATCGACAGGCTCAACCGCGAGATCCGCGCGTTCCTCGAGTCGCCCGAGGTGCGGCAACGCCTCGCCGATCTGAGCGGCGTGCCGACGCCCTCCAGCTCCGAGGAAATGCGCGCCCTCGTCGAGCGCGAGATCGCGCGCTGGAAGCGCGTCGTCGAGCTGAAGAACATCGAGCGGCAGAACTGATTCGTTGCGCCGCGGCGCTCGTCATTTCAGCTTCGAGGCGACATGGTCGATGCCGGCCTGCGCGCACGCGGCATCGGCATCGCCGCCCGAGCCGGCGGGTGAGCCCGGGGCGCCGGGCGAGCCCGACACGCCGATCGAGCCCACCACTTCGTTCCCGCGCGGATCGGAAGGCCGCCTGCCGCCGTCGTGATCTTGTCCAGATGCAAAGCGCCGATCCCGGTCGGATTGGCGACGGCGCGCCTGCCATACTCGCCCGAGGGCGTACGGTAGGTGAGCGCGGTGTACGCCTTGCGCAGGCTGTGCTCGAAGCTGTGAGGGTTGGCCCCGTCGTCGTTCAAGATCACCCGGGTGCGGGCAAAACGATCCAGCACCGTCACCGTCACGTGATGGCCGCCCTTGCGGCACTGGGCGAGCGCCGCCGTCGCCGCCTCCTGTGCCGCGTCGACCGAAATGCTCCGCTGGGACACCAGCCCCTGCGCGCCCGCCGCGAAAGGGATAGCCAGGATTGCCGCCAAGACCGCCTGCTTGTTGCGTTTCATGCGCTCCTCCTTGGTTTGGAAAACCGATGCGTGCCGGCAGATGCTATCTTAGGCGGAGGCACATGACGACCCCGGAGCACCCGATGATCCCAGTTTCAAAACGCTGGCCCGCCGTGGCGCTGTCCGCGGCGCTCTTCAATGCCGGTCCGCTGTGGGCTGCGGCCGTGCTCGAGAACGACTACGTGCTCGTGAGCCGCGATGACGCGCCGTGCGCCCAGGGCTCGACGCCGGGGTGCGCGGAGCGCGTGATCGTGGCGATGAGCGAAATCCAGCTGCGGTTCGGCAAAGTACTGCGCACGATGCGGCGCGGCGAGATCGCGGTGTTCAAGGCGGGCGAATCCCACCGCCCCCCGACGGGCGGCGCCTTCTTCGAAGTGGCGATCAAGCCCAACCATCCACCTGTCAAATCGCCCGCCGAGATCATCGCGCCGGCGAAGAACACGATCGTGTACGAGGGCGAGCGTTTTTTCATCTACGAGGAGCGGCTCGCGCCGGGTGACACGCGCGAGCGGCACAGCCACAGCCAGCGCGTCGAGATCCGCATCAACCAGGGGCCATTGCTCCGGCAGATCATCGACGGCAAGGACGCGCCGCAGGAACCGCCCAGCGTGGTGAATTTCCGCGAGCCGATCATCCACAGCGTGACCAACGTCGGCGACATGCCGCTGTGGAACTTCATCCTCGAATTCAAGCCGGCGGGCCCAGCGCGGTGAGTAGGGATTAATCGCAAACAAAAAGGAGGCAAGGTGAAGCTTCTGTATTTCGACGATTTTAGGCTCGGGGTGCTGAAGGGCGACACGGTCGTGGACGTGTCGAAAACGGTGAACAGCATTCAGCACACAGGCCCGCATGACCTCATCAACGGCCTGATCGAGCGCTTCGCCGACTACCGAAAGAAACTGGAAAAGGCGGCGGCGAGCGGCCGCGGCATTCCCGTAAAAAAGGTGAAGATCCGCCCGCCGCTGCCGAAGCCGTACAACATCGACTGCATGGCGGTGAACTACATGGAGGACGGCACGCGCTCGGGACCGGCTCCCATCAACGCCTTTCACAAATCTCCGAGCGCGGTGATCGGCGACGGCGACACGATAGTGCTTCCCGACGTGCCGGCGAGCATCTTCGAGGGCGAGGCGGAGATGGCGCTGGTGATCGGACGGCGCGCTTCCAACGTGAAGGCGGCGAACGCGATGAAGCACGTGTTCGGCTACGTCAATTTCATCGACGGCTCGGCGCGCGACCTGCCGCCGGCGGGCAACACCTTCTACCAGATGAAGTCGCGCGATACCTTCGCGCCCATGGGCCCCTACCTCGTCACCGCCGACGAGGTTCGCTATCCGCATCATCTGCAGATCCGGTTGTGGGTGAACGGCGTGCTCAAGCAGGATTTCAACACGGGCGACATGGCGCACAAGATTCCCCGCTGCATCGAGTGGGTCAGCTCGATCCACACGCTCAATCCGGGCGACGTGCTCGCCACCGGCACCAACCACCGGGGCCTCTCCGCGTTCCAGGACGGCGACAGGATCGAACTCGAGGTCGAGGGACTGGGGCGGCTGCGCGTGAAGGTCCGCGACGCGCTCAAGCGCACCTGGGGCCGCTACACGCGCCTCGAGCACGAGCAGAAAGGGCTGCAGGGGCGCACGCCGCAACTCACGGGCAGGTACGCAAAGAGTCCGCAATGACAAGCAAGCCTCCCGGCGCTCAGCTCGCCCACGTCGGCCTCTTCGTCCGCGACCTCGATGTGATGGTCGCGTTCTATACCCGCGTCCTGGGTTTGGTGGTCACCGATTCCGGGGACTACTACATGGGCGGGCGCATCGCGTTTCTCAGCCGCAATGCGGACGAGCACCATCAGATCGTCATGGCCTCGGGCCGCGCCGAGGGCAACCCGACGACGATCAATCAGCTCTCGTTTCGCGTGAACAGCCTGGAGGATCTCAGGCGGTACTACATATCGCTCGTCGCCGAACGAGTGAGGGAAATCAATCCGCGTGACCACGGCAACGCCTGGAGCATCTACTTCAGCGACCCGGAGGACAACCGCATCGAGCTCTACACGCCCTCGCCGTGGTACGTCAAGCAACCTCGCGGTGAGCCGCTCGATCTGACCGAGCCGGCCGAGATCATCCGCGCGAAGACCGAGGCCCTGATCCGGGCGGATCCGACGGGCTGCACCCGGGAGGCCTGGATGGAAAAGCTCCACTCACGCCTCTCATAGCGATGCGCGCGCTCCGGTTCGCCGCGGCCGCGCTCGCCGCATCGCTAGCTTTCCCGCTCGCCGCCCAGGACTATCCCAAGCGGCCGATCCGATTCATGATCGGGTTCGCGCCGGGCGGCAGCGCCGATATCGTCAGCCGGCTGCTCGGCCAGAATCTCGCCGAGCGCCTCGGCCAGCCCGTCATCGCCGAGCAGAAAATGGGCGCGAGCGGCCTGCGAATGACGTCGTCGCAAAGGCGTCCCCCGACGGGCACACGCTCGTGCTCCTTACGGGCGGCCACCCGGTCGCCGCCGTGATCATGAAGGAGCGGCCCTACGACCCGGTGCGCGATTTCGACATGGTGTCGGTCGTGACCGGATATCCCATGGTGATCTCGGTCGCTGTGGACTCGCCGACGAGAACGTTAGCCGATCTCATCGCCCGCGCGAAAACCGAGCGCATCACCTTCGCCACATCCGGCCCCGGCAGCCTGCACGATTTGGTGGGCGAACTGGTCAACGTCGAGGCGGGCATCGGCATGGTGAGCGTGCCGTTCAAGGGCGCGGCCTTGGGCATCGTCGATCTGCTCGGCGGCAGAGTGGATGTGATGGTCGAGACCGCGACTTTTTCTTTTCCGCAGATCCGGGCCGGCAAGCTGCGCCCGCTCGCGCTCTCTTCCGCACAGCGTTATCCGCTGATGCCCGAGGTACCCACGATTGCGGAAACGCTCCCGGGGGTCGAGGCGAGTTCCTGGCTCGGGCTCGCGACCTCCCCCGGCACGCCGAAGCCCGTCATCGGTCGGCTCAACCGCGAGGTGCGTGCGATCGTGGAGCTCCCCGAAGTGCGGCGGCGCCTTGCCGAGCTCGGCGGCGTGCCCAGCCCCTCCACGCCCGAGGAGATGCGCGAGCGCATCGAGCGCGAGATCGCAAAATGGAAGCGGGTCGTCGAGCTGAAGAAAATCGAGCGGCAATAGCATGCGACAATCCATCTCGCAGCTGCCAAAGTTGCGCCGGCGATAATTCTCACCTGGAGGACATCACACTCATGGCGGCCAGAGACAGACCCTTCGTCATCGCGCTCGAAGAGCATTACTGGGACGCCGAAGTGGCGAAAACCTTCGGCGGCGGCGAGGCGCGCAGCCCCGAGCTGCGCCAGCGGCTGGACGACCTGGGCGCGCTGCGCATCAGGGAGATGGACGAGGCCGGAATCGACGTGCAGGTGATTTCGCACGGCGCGCCTTCGACGCAGCGCCTCGACGCGGCGACCGCAGTTCCTCTCGCCAAGCGCGCGAACGACAGGCTGCACGAAGCGGTGCGCGCCCATCCCGAGCGCTTCGCCGGCTTTGCGGCGCTTCCCACCGCCGACCCGAAAGCGGCGGCGGACGAGCTCGAGCGGACCGTTGCCCGGATGGGTTTTAAAGGCGCGATGGTGCACGGGCCGACCAACGGCGTGTTCTTCGACGACAAGCGCTTCTGGCCGATCTTCGAGCGCGCGCAGGCGCTGGACGTACCGCTCTACATCCATCCATCCTCGCCGGTGCAGGCGGTCGCCGATGCCTACTACAGGGATTACCTGGACAAGTTTCCGCAACTACTCACCGCGGCCTGGGGCTACACGGTGGAGACCGCCACACACGGCATCCGCATGATTCTATCGGGCGCATTCGAGAAATATCCGGGCCTGAAGATCATCCTCGGGCATCTGGGCGAATCGCTGCCCTTCTCCGCCTGGCGCATCGACATGGCGCTGTCGCGCGGGGCCGACAAACCCAGCAGCTTCCGCGACACCTTCTGCGAGCACTTCTGGATCACGACGAGCGGCAACTTCTCCACCCCCGCGCTCATGTGCTCGATCATGGAAATGGGCGTGGACCGGATCCTCTTCTCGGTGGACTACCCCTTCGTTCCGAATCCGCCGGGAACGAAATGGATGGCGGACCTGCCCTTGAGTCTCGAGGATCGGACGAAAATCCTCTCCGGCAACACGAAGCGCCTGCTGAGGATGTAGCGCGCCGCGGGCGGCGGGCCACCGCAAAAAAAACGCGCGCGCGGGCTCGAGTCAGGCGCCCGGCGCGCGTTCTACGGCACAATCGTAAACGCGTTGGCGGCGACGGCGAACTCCGCGATGTGCAGGTCTCCGAGCCACGCCACCGCGCTCACGATCGCCTCTGCTGCGGCGCCTGGTGGCAGAGCAAGCGACGCAAGAAGCCCGAAGGCAAGCGCGAATGCCCAATTGAGTTTCGTCTTCACATATCGCCGTGCAGCAAGCGTCATGCCAGCTGCGACCTGAGACAGGATTGTCGATCTGAAACAGTGCGTTAACCCTATAAGCCCCGTTCACGGCAGCTTGAGTGTGCGCACCATTGCGGTACAAGAAAAAAGCGCGATGCACCGAAGTGCATCGCGCTTGTGGCCACGGCGCGATGAGCTGCGCTTGCGTCAGCTCCATCGCGCCGAAGTAATCCGGCGCGCAGCGTCCGGCATTACTTCTTGTTCAGCTCCTTCCACGGATCCTTCACAGCGGTGCCCACCGTCTCGATCTCGACGTTGGCAAGCTTGCCGCCGACCCTGCGCACTTCGCGCAGATACTCGTTCTGCACGATGTCGCGCGTCGCCGGGTCGACCGAGATCGGTCCGCGCGGGCTGTTCGGGTCCTTGAAATTCTTCAGGAGCTCCATGGTCCGGTCCGGATCGAGCTTGCCCTTCTGCTCCTTGATCGCGTACATGATGGCCGCCATGCCGTCGTAGCCGCCTACTGCAACAAAGTTGGGCGTCTCGTTCGCGCCGTAGTCGCGCTTCCATGCGGCGACGAAGGCCTGGTTCGCCGGACGCGTCGCGGCTGCGGAGTAGTGGTGCACGGTGAGCACGCCGAGCGCCGCCTCGCCCATGTTCTCCAGCTCCTCGTCGGTGGTGACGTCGCCCGGGCCCATCAGCTTGACGCCGGCTTTTGAGAGACCCAGATCGCCGAATGCCTTCAGCACCGCAGTCGCGGTCTTCCCCGCCGGGATGAACACCATGAGCGCGTCGGGCTTGGCGTCCTTCACGCGCTGCATGTACGGAACGAAATCTGGATTCACGAGCGGAACGCGCACGGTGCCGGCGACCTCTCCGCCGGCTTCCTTCGATGCCCTGACGAACGCGTCCTCGCAGTCGTGCCCGGGGCCGAAGTCGCTCACCATCGTATAGGGACGCTTGAACCGCTTCGCGGCCCACTGGCCGAGGGGATAGCAGGACTGCCACAGGGTGAACGACAGGCGCACGATGTAGGGCGAGCGCGTCGTGATCACCGCGGTGCCTGCGTTCATGATCACGAAAGGCACTTTCGCTTCGGTCGCGAGCGGCGCCATGGCCATCGCATTCGGCGTGAAGATCACCCCCGCGAGCAGGTTGACCTTGTCGCGCACGATCAGCTCCTGAGCGAGCTGCTTGGCCTTGTCCGGATTGGGGCCGGTGTCGTCCCGGATGAGGAACTCGATGTTGACCCCGGGCGGCAGCTCCTTCTGGTGTTCCTTCAGGTAGAGACGCATCCCGCGCTCCATGTACGGACCGAGATTGCCGTTCAGTCCCGAGTAGCTGGTGATGAAGCCGATCTTGATCGTCTGGGCGAACGCTCCAGACGCAGCGAGCGCGAGCCCGGATGCCGCGACGAGCGCGACCAGATTTCTTGATTTCATCGTCCTCCCTCCTCTGTAATTGTTCGAATCTATTGCCAGGCGCGGTTGTCGACCGTGCCTTCGAAAGTCGCCCCGGGCTCGACCAGTCCCCATCCCAGGGTCCATTGATAGGTGTGATCGAAGCGCTCGCGGGTGTAGGACTCCGGCGGGGCGTTCAAAATGCGGGAGACCTTGAGGTCCTTGGAATCGATGAGCCCGCCGGCTTCCTCGACCAGGTAGCGGGAATGCCGCCGGGGATCCTTGTCGATCGCTTCGGCTGCGCGGGCTTCCGCCCTGAACATCGCGGCGAGCGTGGGGCCGTCGAGCTCGTCTCCCGCCGCTTCGCTGCGCGTCGAATGCGACTCCATCAGCACCCGCATGCCGCGTTTCTCGGCGACGCTGATCCAGGGCTCCATCAAGCTCGCCGCGGCGACTTCGCCCTTGCCGAGCGCGTCCAGCCTCTCCTTCATCGTCCCGGCGAACGCCCACTTGATCTGCTCGCGCTTGAGAAACCCCTCGAGCAGCTTCAGCGTGGTGAAGTGCGAGCCGTTGTATGGGCTCACCGCGATCGGCTTCCCCTTGAGCTGCTCGGGCTCGTAGATCCGCGCCTTGGGGTCGGTGACGATCGCGAAAGTGGACATCGCCGAGCCCAGCGCCACGATCTTCGCGGGACGATGCCCCGTCTTGCCCGCCTCGACCGCGCGCTTCATGACGCCCCATTCGCACATGCGAAACTGGTCGCACTGGCCCTGGTCGTAGAGCGCCTCCATGGTGCGCTCGAATATGTTCTCCCGCAGCGCCTGATGGTCGGAGTCGCGCTGCCCCGATC
>WNGH01009124.1_pt1 | contig 19126 bp, 10 predicted proteins | sample 5400631 | NCBI WGS metagenome assembly WNGH01 (sample SAMN13153373, study PRJNA577476) | soil metagenome | isolation source: 115 cm soil or saprolite under Garry oak tree replicate 1 | place: USA:California | collected 2016-06-15
AACTGGGTTTCAACTGATGCCTCGAACGCATAGGAAAAATTCGCGGGATTCCCTTATCGCAAAGTTGGGACAACTCTCCGGCGATGCGGCCCGCCGCGGTTTTTTTGCCCGGCACAAGACGCTGATTCGCAAAGAGGTTGTCGAACAGCTCGCGCAGTTGGTTCTCGAGAGAGTCCGCGTGAGCACGCGCGAGGCGCTCCACCTTGCCGAAGCAGCCGTGCTTATCGCGAAAAAACTGAAGCACAAAGAGTTCCTGGCGCTGGCCTTGCGCCAGAAGGCCAACGCCCTGTATTCCTCCGGGGACAATCGTGCCGCGATCGAATATCACGAACAAGCTTTCCGGCTTTACGAATCGCAGGGGCATTGGAAAGAAGCGGCACGCACGTTGAGCACCTCCATCCAGCCGATGATCCTACTGGGAGAGTACGACCGGGCGTTTCAGGCCGCGGAGCGTGCGCGAGAAATCTTTACTCGCCTGAACGATCCGTGGCGCTTGGCGCGGTTGGAAATCAACGTCGGCAACATCTATCACCGCCAAGACCGGTTCGAAGAATCGATTGCCCACTACGAGCGCGCTTATGCCGACCTGATGCCATACAAAGACGCCGAAGGGATCGCCGTGGTCCTTAGCAATATGGCCGTTTGCCTGATCAGCCTCAACGATTTCCAGCGGGCCCTGGCAACCTATCAGGGGGCTCGTTCCTTCTGCCAGCAGAACAACATGCCCCTGCTAGTGGCCCAGGCCGATTACAACATTGCGTATCTCTATTACCTGCGCGGCGAGTATAGCCGCGCCATCGAGGCGCTCTATGCTGCGCGGCGCGCCTGCGAAGCCACTGGCGATGCCTATCACTTCGCGTTATGCCATTTGGATCTCTCCGACATCTATCTCGAGCTGAACCTTAGCGAAGAAGCACGGGAAATAGCGCATGAAGGATTCCTCCAGTTCGAAAAGCTCGGGATGGGCTATGAGGCCGCCAAGACCCTCGCGAACGAGGCCACGGCTTATGGCCAACAAGGGAAGACGGTCCAAGCTCTGGAGCGCTTTGCAAAAGCCCGAGACATGTTTGGGCGGGAAAAAAATCTCGTTTGGCCCTGGCTCATCGATTTGTACCAAGGCTTGCTGCTCTTCCACGAAGGACGGTACTTTGAAGCCCGGCGGCTCTGTGTTGCAGCCGCTGCTTTCTTCGATCAATCGGCGCTCTCCGGGAAAGCCGTACTCGCGCATCTGCTGCTCGCGCGCATCGCTCTGCGGGTGGGAGACTCGGCGGAAGCACAAAAGGAGACAAACGAATCGTTCGCGCGGCTGGCTGGACTTCAGACTCCAGTGCTTGCCTATCAAGCGCACTTACTCGAAGGACAGATCGCGCAAGCTCGCGACGACCGCCCGGCAGCGCACCAGGCCTACTTGGAAGCAAGGAAAGCGCTGGAAGCCCTGCGCAGCCGATTGCAAGGCGAAGAACTGAAGATCTCTTTTGTCAAGAATAGAATGCAGGTCTACGAAGCGCTGGTGGATTTGTACCTTGCGGGAGATGGAACAGAGACCTCCACCGAAGAAGCGCTCGCCTGCATGGAGGCTGCGAAATCGCGCAGCATGGTCGAAATGATATTTCAAAGCGGACAGAGTCTTCCGCTGGGTGAAGTGGGGCAGAGCGACCTCGTCCGCAGAATCAGAGACCTGCGCGAGGAACTCAACTGGTACTACCACCGTATCGAACTCGAGCAGCTTCGTCCCGAAGAAAAATCCCACCAAAGACTCGGGAGTTTGCAGGAAAAGGCCCAATTGCAGGAGAAAGAACTGATGCGAACGCTGCGCGAGCTTCCGGCGCACGAGCGGGAGAACGCCACGCTGGAAGCTCCCGCGGACTTTTCCCTCGCAAAGCTTCAAGCCCATCTTCCGCAGGACACCACGCTGGTCGAATACTTTTCGGCTGGCGAACGCCTCGTAGCCGCGGTCATTACCCGCAAGGAAATCCAGATTTTGCCCGTGACCGTACTCTCCCGAGTTGCTCATTTTCTGCAATTGCTGCGATTTCAACTCTCCAAGTTTCGCATGGGCAACGAATATGTCCGGCGATTTGCAGAACCGCTTTTGCGTGCCACGCATAGCCATCTGGAAACTCTCTACAGCGAACTCATCGCACCCCTGCGGCCATTTTTCGAGGGAAGGCACCTCATTGTGGTGCCCCACGGCCTCCTCCATTTTTTGCCATTCCATGCTCTGAGAAATGGAGAACAGTATCTTTGCGATGCCTTCACGGTTTCCTACGCTCCCAGTGCGACGGTTTTCTCCTGGTGTCAGGAGAAACCGGCAAGCGCAAACCCGAGTTCGCTCGTTTTTGGAATCGCCGACGAGCGAGCGCCGCAGATCCTCGAGGAAGCCCAATCCGTGGCGGCGCTCCTGCCAAAATCTTCGCTCCACGTTGGAGATCGTGCAACGTCCTCGGTGCTTCGCGAAGAAGGTCCGCAGAGCGGCCTGCTTCATCTCGCTACTCACGGCATCTACCGGCAGGACAACCCGATGTTTTCGGGCATCCGGCTGGGCGATGGGTACCTGAATCTGTATGACCTCTACCAGATGCGTTTGGACGCCCGGTTGGTGACGCTGAGCGGCTGCGCCACAGGCATGAACTTCGTCGCAGCCGGCGACGAATTGCTCGGACTTCAGCGAGGCCTTTTCTGTGCCGGAGCGACAACACTGCTGCTATCTTTGTGGGACGTGCACGATCAAAGCACTTCGCAATTAATGCAATTTTTCTATCGGGATTTCTTGCGCACCGGCAACATGGCAGGCGCACTCCAGCACGCCATGCAAGAACTTCGGCGCGAGAATCCCCATCCCTACTTCTGGGCACCCTTCGTCCTGGTCGGCAAACTCTCTGATTCTACAAGGCTTACCTAATTCCCTAAGACGGTTATATTTCTTGGGCCTCTGCCTGCCCTTATGCCATGAGGGTGATAGGCCGTCCCATTCACAGGGAATGTTTGGGACGCGGAAGGAAATTTTGGGGGAAGAGATGGAACACTTTGCGATCGAGAGGTGGATCGATTTCGTGAATGAGGCAGTGGACACCAAGGAGAAGCAGTTAATGGAGCGCCACCTCCAGCAAGGCTGCAAACGCTGTACAAAGACAGTTTCGTTGTGGCAGAAAGTTTGGCAATCGGCGGCTTCGGAAGCGAACTACCAGCCTCCAGAGCACGCCGTGAGACTCGCCAAGGCCGCGTTTGCGGAAGCCGGGTTGGCGGGTCAAAGAAAGGGAGCGAGCCGCATCAAACTTCTCTTCGACAGCTTTCTTCAGCCGGCTTTCGAAGGAGCTCGATCGGCAGGCGCTGGCACAAGGCAAATGCTTTATCGCGCGGACCCATTTCAGATCGATATTCAAGTGGAGGCGGCGGCTGGCCGGAACCGCATCGTGGTTACCGGGCAGCTCCGCGCTTGGTAATCTGTCTGGGGACGACTGATGGCAACCAATTCATGCCCTTGCCGCGCGTCGCAGCCCTGGTACGAGGGTACCAAGACCGCTGGGAATTTTGCTTAGACGGGAAGACATACTCGTACAATTGGCCCGGAGATCTGCCCGGCAAGACTAAGGGGCCATGCGGTGCGCCAACAGCCGAACAAATCAACGGCAGGAGAGCCCTTCAGCCACCACAATATGAAACGTAGGATAACCATACTGGTCGCGATGATCGTCCTGATGCTGGCTGGTTCCAAGCCGGCAGCGGCGCAAAACCGTTATATCGTCCGCACAACGGGCGGTCTGACGTCCGTCCTACATCTTTGCTCGTCTGCGGGATGTCAGGTTCAGGGCTGGTTGGATGGCCCGGCCGGCCAGACCTACCTTTTTACCTCTTCCCCCGTCTACTCCGCGGCCTTCAATGGCTCTGTCGTGGGTATCGCCTCGACGATGGATGGGGATACCCGTTCTTCCTTTTCCAACTATGGCACCACGGTCGCCTGGATCGCCGCACCCGGCGAATACGTCACCTATCCTGGCGGAACCTATGCTAGCGCTTCTGGCACCTCGTTCAGCTCTCCACTGGTCGCGGGCACAGCCTCGCTGCTCATCAGTGCAAAACCGCCGCTAATCCAAAAGCAGGCCGCCAGCGCTTTGTCACATGCGGTACAGCTCACACCTGATCTCAATCATGGCCGCCTCGATGTGTACCAGGCCATCTCTGCGTGGCTGAATAGCTCCAGCTCAAATTCCGGCTCTTGCTTCTTGTTCTGCTGGTAACTGCCATGCCGAACAACGAAATCCCGGCGTCCACCGTGAGTTCTTTAGCCGCGTGTGCGGCGGACTTGCTTCGCATCAAGCAGCTCGAAGAACAGACTTCCGCGCTTCGCAAGTCGGTCATCTGCGCTTTCAACCATCTCCTGGACTTAAAAGACCTAAACACCGGCGTGCACAGCACGCGGCTGGCGGAATGGGGCATGCGCGTCGCACGCGAACTGGGCCTGGAAGAAGCCGAGCTTCAGAATCTCGAAGTTGCCGCGCTCCTACACGACATTGGTAAAGTAGGCATCCCGGATTCCATCCTCCTCAAGCCTGAGCGTCTGGACGCGGTAGAATACGCACTCATGAAAAAACACTCCGAGTACGGCTGGGCGGTGTTGCGCATGCTTCCAGGCTTCGAACGCGCCGCTCTTGATATTCTCCATCATCACGAATCTTTCGATGGAAAGGGATACCCGGCGGGACTAAAGAAAACTGAGATTCCCGTAGTTTCGCGGATTGTCTGCGTCATCGATGCCTTTGATGCGATGGTTTCATCTCGTCCTTATCGAAAAGGCCTGCCATACCAAGAAGCTGTGCGCCGGCTCAACGAGGCAAGTGGCACTCAGTTTGACCCCACTGTCGTCCAGTCCTTCCTCTCTTTAGCGAAATCGGAAATGTCCCTGGTCTTCGCCGCCGCCGGCACGTCGGTTTCATCAGCCCTATAAGCACACTCCCTGGACACCCGGTGATGAATTCGCGTCGCACAATTTGTCTTCATCACTCATGTATATACTACTTGTATAGTACAGTCGAAATAGAAATGGACCCGCGTTTGTGCCTTAGCGCCGCCGGCGTCGCAAAGAATGTGGCGCAGTTCTTTGCTGCTGAAAACTAGATGAGTATGACCACCGAGCGACGCTGTTAGACGCAGAGAACCACGAGGCAAGAAGGGTCGACATCAACTCCGCCCAGCGAGTCGAACCCCGCGAGATCTTGAGAAACTTGAAGTGCGGTTCCATAAGATGAACTGGCTGAGCACGGACGCTCCATGGGTAAACTGAATGTGCTTGTGGCAAAGCGCGCCCTGTCTCTAAGGTATTGCGGTAATATTCGCGACCGGATGTATTTCCATCCACTTCGCATGGAAAGTGTCTTGGACCAGAGTTCCAACAATTTGAACGTGAGAGCCCACCGGTGGCAACGAGACTTGATCGGTGTAGTTGGCACATGCTGCCTTGGCTTCCTTTTGGGTGACGTGAAATCTCCAAACAATCTCAAAGACTAAATTGCCTTCCACATCGCTTATGTTCCCAGCGTTCAATAGATTCTCAAATTCCGGGTCTACCTTCAGCCATCCGTGCGTGTCTCCATCAGCTTCATGGCGAACGCCATCAGACTTCTTGCCGGCAGTAGCATCCACGATTGTTCCGGCGACAGTGACGCATTGCTGTTTCACGATAAGGCGTAGCGGGTGGTAAACGTGGTTCCACAAGCTCGGATCACACGGCGTTTCCGGTGTCGGAGAGGTTGGGGGCGTAGGAGTCGGTGGTGTTGGAGACGGTGAAACGATCACGAACTTCGTCGAGATCCAGCCAACTTGTTCGTCCTCCGTCCTAACGTGATAGAAGCCGCTATCTGGGGCCGCATCCACCAGAGTTAATCTCGCGCTCCTAGAAAGATGTGCCAGAGCTACGCTTCCCGTCGAGGGATCACGCCGAAGGACTACATTTCCGTTTGTGGTTGCAGTCTGCGCAAAGACGGAGAATGGCCAGACAAGCAGAGAGACTAGCCCGACAAAGGTTCGCTTGGAACTTACCCTCATCATGTCTTTGCTCCCTCCATTTTTTCATCTTGCTGATCGAACTGGGCCCATCGTGAACCACGTCTACTGGGACACGAGCGTTCAGTCTTGCTAGCGACTGAGTTGCTATCCGACGTTACTAATTTAAATCAAGCCTAGCCGCCGCTTGATGTTTTGAAACCACGAGCGAACCGGCCTAAACTCAACAGCTTAGCTTACCCAAAATGACTCACAACCTTATTTCTGCATGAATTAGGCCTGCTCGCCGACTTTGTGCGAAGATGCCTTTGGGGGTCAGACGACCCACTTGGGGCCTGATGTCGTTCTCTCGATCCAGCCAATCTGGGTGCCTTCTTCGTGCGACCGCGGTACAAGCCATTTGTGCGACGCTGCTTCTGAGCTGCGGTCTGGCCCACCAAGACCCCGTGGAAAAGGAGCCCGTCCGGAGCCCACAAAGCGGCATGAGCACGGGCGTGGCACACCCTCCTGTGAAGGACGCACTCTCGCGGCCGATCACGGCCGGGGGCTTTGTTGATGACGCGGCGGTCATTTTTGTCGATGTGACGCATGCGGCAGGCATTGACATATTCCATCATCGCTCAGGAACGCCCGAGAAAAGGACGATTCTAGAGACGCCCGGATCCGGCGTGGCACTCCTCGATTACGACAACGATGGCTGGCTGGACATTTACCTGCTAAATGGCTCGACTTTCCCCGCGCTGAAGGGCAAGGAAACGCCGCCGCGCGCCATGCTTCTGCACAACAACCAGGACGGCACATTCACTGACGTTACGGAAAAGGCCGGCGTCGCGAACGAACGCTGGGGCTTCGGCGTAGCCGTGGGGGACTACGACAACGACGGGTGGCCGGACATTTATGTATCGAACTTCGGCAAAAACCGGCTCTACCACAACAATCATGACGGCACATACACCGATGTCGCGGAGAAAGCGGGCGTCACGCTTGGCGGCTGGTCGACTGGAGCGACGTGGGGAGACTACGATCACGACGGCTTCCTCGATCTGTTCGTTCCGGGATATGCCAAGTTTGATCCTGATCATCCGCCGCTCTCCGGGAAGGGCGGCCTTCCGCCGGGCTTCTGTAATTTTCGCGGAATCGAGGTGATGTGCGGGCCGCGCGGCTTGCCGGGCGAAGGCGATCACCTGTTCCACAACAACGGAGACGGTACCTTCGCCGATGTGAGCCTAAAGGCTGGAGTTTCGGACCCTAAGGGCTACTATGGATTCGCGTCTGTATTTGTTGACGTGGACGATGACGGCTGGCTCGACTTAGCTGTTGCCAACGACTCCGTGCCCAAGTACCTCTACCGCAACAAACACGACGGCACTTTCGAGGACGTGAGCTATATTTCCGGGTTCGCGCTGAATGACGAGGGGCGCGAGCAGGCATCCATGGGTATCGCGGTGGGCGACTACAACCGCGACGGAAAAGTTGATTTCTACATTACCAATTTCTCCGACGACTACAACGCTTTGTACCGGAACGATGGCGACGGGAATTTTTCCGATGTGACCGCCCGCGCGGGAATTGCGGCCGTTACGCTTCCATTTCTAGGGTGGGGAACTGGATTCCTGGACTACGACAACGACGGCCTGCTCGACATTTTCGCCGCCAATGGCCATGTCTATCCCGGCGTGGACAAGCAGGATTGGGGAACAAGCTGGGCGCAGCGTCCGCTGCTTTTCCGGAATCTGGATGGAGCGAAGTTTCAAGAGGTTCCGCCCGCAACCGGTAGCGGGCTGGCGGCCGTAATGACGGCACGCGGAGCCGCGTTCGGAGACTTGTTCAATGACGGCCACATCGATGTGGTGATCAACAATGTGGACTCGACGCCGGCCCTTCTGCGAAACGTGGTCAAGAGGTCGAATCACTGGGTAACGCTGAAATTGGTTGGTGGCTCGAAGAGCCCGCGCGATGCCATCGGAGCGAAAGCGTTTGTTATCGCGGGTGGAGTTCGCCAACGTGGTGACGTGTTCAGCGGGGGAAGCTACGCCTCAAGTTCCGATCAACGTTTGCATTTTGGTTTGGGAGCGGCAACAAAAGTGGACCAAGTGGAAATCCACTGGCCCAGCGGAGCGAAGGAACAAATCGCGCTGCCCGCAGTTGACCGCATCTACACGGTTGTCGAAGGAAAAGGGATCGTCGTACGGTGAACTACTCATTCTGGAATCCACCCCAAGGAGGGAACGCCGCTTTTCCCTGCTTCGCCGTTCTTTGTGCGATTGTTTTGGTGGCCTCTGTGTCCTCGAAGAGTGGGGCACACAAATCACGGGCGACAAACGCCTGGTATTCCGTGGCGCCCGGGAGATTCGTGGAAATAAGCCAGCGTCTCGGCATCAATTTTCAGCATCAAGCCTCCCACACGTCCAAAAAATATTTGCCGGAGACGATGGGTTCGGGCGTCGCGCTTTTTGACTACGACAACGATGGACGCCTGGATATCTTTTTTCCCAACGGCGCGCCTCTGGGCGATCCCACGCCAAAGGGCGCGATTCCTCAGAAAACCGGACCAAAATACTGGAACCGCATGTATCACCAAAAAGCCGACGGCACGTTCGAAGATGTGACCGAGAAGGCGGGCTTGCAGGGAACCGGATACGGCATGGGCGTGGCCGTGGGCGACTACGATAACGACGGGTACGAAGATCTTTACGTAACCGCGTACGGAGGCAACAAGCTGTACCACAACAACGGCGACGGAACATTTTCCGACGTGACCGCGAAAGCCGGGGTTGGCGGCAGCGGGTGGTCCACCAGCGCCGCGTGGGTGGATTTGGATGGAGACGGCTTTCTCGATCTCGTGGTGCTGCGGTACCTCGAGTGGGATTTCGACGACATCTGGTGCGGCGAGCACAAAGAAGGCTACCGCGCCTATTGCCATCCAGATTATTTCAAACCGGCGCGGCCTCTCGTCTATCACAACAGCGGGGATGGAACGTTCACGGAAGTGGCGGAAAAGCTCGGTCTTTCCAAACCCGCCAAAGGTCTTGGAGTGGCACTGGCGGACTACGACCGCGACGGCCACATCGATCTGTTCTTTGCGAATGATTCGATGATGGAATACCTGTATCACAACAAAGGCAACGGATCGTTTGAAGACGTCGGATTGGTCTCCGAGGTGGCCGTGGATATTGACGGCCGCACCTATGCCGGCATGGGAGTTGATTTCGCCGACTTCAATAATGACGGATGGGCGGACATCGTTGTCACGAACCTGGCCAATCAGCGGTATGCGCTTTATCAGAACAACGATGGCGGCACCTTTACGTACGTGAGTACGCGATCCGGGCTTGCGGGGATGTCGCTGGCACACTCGGGATGGGGCGTGCGGCTTTTTGATTTCGACAATGACGGCTGGAAGGATTTGCTGATCGCGCAGGGCCACGATCTCGACACCATCGAACAGACGAATCCCAATCTGCGCTATCGCGAGCCAATGTTGCTGGCGCGCAATACCGGCAATGGATTCGTGGATGTGTCACAGAGCTCCGGCGAAGTGTTCAACCAATTATGGGTGGCGCGCGGTTTGGCGATCGGAGATCTGGATAACGACGGGCGGCTGGACGCAGTGGTGACGACGAACGACGGACCGGCGTATGTCTTGCACAACGAAGCGCCTTCAGCAAATCACTGGCTACTGCTGAGGCTCGTGGGGCACAAGAGCAATCGCGATGCGATCGGCGCCACCGTAAACTGGTTACTACAAGCGGGCAGCAATTCGCAACGATTACCACGGCGAGCAGTTATCTTTCATCCGGCGATAAGCGCGTTCATTTCGGGACGGGCAAGGAAAGCGGTGTGGAATCCATCGAAATTCGGTGGCCAAGCGGGATTGTGCAGACGCTCAAGAACATTCCGGCGGACCAGATCCTGCAAATTGACGAACCGGTCGCGCCTGCGAGCGCGAAACCCGCGGTGAAATGATGCGTGAGTCCTGTAGCGATCGGCCGGGAAAGCTCTACGAGGCTATAATGCTGTTGTTATTGGTTCCGTTTACGTGCGCGCCCAAGCCGATAGCGAATATGCACGAGGCGTAGCCGCGTTCCGCGCGGGCGACTACGCTTCAGGGCGGATTTGTTCGCCAAGGCTCTAGATCGCCGCTCCAAGGACGACCGACGCTCGCATCTATCAAGCAGAATCGCTCGTGCATTTGCAAAACTTCAGCTCCTCGGAAAGCGCGCTTCGCCGCTATATCGCACTGCACACTGACGCGGATGCAGCTGTGTATCTGCTCGGGTTTGTGTTGCCCAGGGAAATAAGGCCAGCGAGTCGCCGGAAATCCATACCAAGGCCGCCGCGCTGAACCCCCTGTATTTATGCGAACGCGATCAAGTGGCTCGAAAGAGCGGCGGAGCTCGATCCCAAGAACAATGATGCGTGGTATTACCCGAGGAACTGCAAAGCGGGGCGGCGAGATCGCGACCATCGCCTCCCGAACCATGACAGATCGACTGGCTGCGGCAGGTTGGTTAGCGCGTTCTTGCTGTCGAGGCCCAGTGGAAGGTCGCAACCGAAGCAGGGTCGAGACGGTATGAGGCATAGGTTCCCTTCCAGCTGAGGTTGAAGGGGGCAGGAGCGCCGCCGCTGTTCAGGACGATCAGGACAATGGAGCCGTCCGGGTTGCGGAAGGCTACGGATTCGAGGCTGCCCGGGTCAAAAGTGTTTGATTGGATGCGAACAGCGCCAGGAGAGAGGAACTTGCTGGCGTGGGCCAGGGCAGTAAAGTCCACGTTAGGAATTACTTTCGTGGGGGAAGAGGAGTGGTCGATCGTGACGACGCCTCGGCAGGTTTTGCATCCACCCGAATAGGGCTTGTGCTCCTGATCCAAAGCGAGGTTCCAGAGCACCACGCTTTTGGCCCAATTCCGCGTTGCCCCGATGATCAACTCCATCGCTTCCTGAAGCAGTTTGCCTTTCTGCCACTCGCCGCCGGAGCATTCCGTGAGCCAGATGCCCTTTGCAGGAAAACGTGTGTGAAGTTCGCTCTGTGCGGCGACGGTTCCTCCGTAGCAATGAATCGCAGTACCCGCGGCATAGGCTGCGGCCTTCGTGTCGTCCAGGACGGTCACGGGAAATTCAATCTGATCCCAGTTGTGATCAAAGACCAGGATTTTAGATTTGATCCCGAAGTCGCGAAAAGCTGGACCGAGATTTTCCCGAACGAACTTTGACTGCTCCTCGGCAGGCATTCCCATACCGGGATAGTCGTTGGGAATATTGAGTGGCTCGTTTTGGGGCGTCACCGCGAATACGGGGAGTCCTGAGGCTTCATACGCTTGAACGTACTTGACGAAGTATTTGGCCAGTGGAGCAAACGCGCTCGGCAGAAGCGTGCCCTCGATGGTCGAACCGGAGGTTTTCATCCAGCCCGGCGGGCTCCAGGGAGAGCCGATGATTCTTAGGTTAGGGTTGAGTGCTAGGGATTGGCGAAGGATGGGGATGATATAGGCGCGATCGTGGTCGATGGAGAAGAGTTTCATGTCGGGATCGGTTTGTCCCGGCGGAAGGTCGTCGTAGGTGTAACTCTGTAACGCAAAATCACTGGCGCCCATGGGCTGGCGCAGAATGCTGAGGCCTATTCCTTTTTTTGGGTCGAACAGCATTTCGAGAAGTTGTGCGCGTTGGAGTTCGCTGAGCTCGTGCGAAATCAGCCATGCCGAGGAATCGGTAAGAGACGCACCGAAGCCGTCGATTTGCTGGTACTCGATGGAGTCGTGGACTTCGATGGTGAGCGCCGGGATGCGCGAGGAACCGAACTGCAGTGGCGGCTTTTCCAGAAGCGACTCGTGCAAGTCCTCCGAAGATTCGACAACGGCGATGCGGAGGGGGGCCGAAGCGTGCGTTCTTGGCCTTGGCGACTGCACGAAAACGGACAACGCCGCCAGCGAGCACAGCAGCGATGCACGGGACAAGATCTTCCCACGGAATTGCGACAGCGGGTTCACTCGCATTCTTATTGCCTGGTCATTGGGGATTCTCTGGCGAGGGAGGAGGTTGGGCCGAATCGGGATTCTGCTGGACCTGGTATCGTCTTAGCGTTTTTTGTGAGTTCTCGGCCTCTTCCGCCTTGAGCCTTTGGAAAGTGGCCATGGCCTTTTGCGCTTCTTCCATGCGCTGAAGGCGTCGGTAGACGATTCCGAGCTGATACCAAGCTTGTTTGATGACTTCAGGATCGGAGCCGGGGGCCGAAGTGGCACGCTCCAGAAGCCGAGCAGCGGCGGCGGCGTTGCCGAGGAGCATTTCCGCGCGGCCAAGATTATAGTCGGAATGGAGAAGGCCAGGTTTTTCCTTCAAGGCGGCCTCGATAAGCTCTTTGCCTTTTGCGACATCGCCTTTTTCAACGTTGAGCACTCCTAGTTTGTACTTGGCGAGAACATTGTTGGGGTCGATTTCCAGTTCGCGGATGTAGGCGTCTTCGGCTTCTTGAGTCCTCCCCAGATTTCGGTATTCAGAACCTAACTCTTCGTGCAGGCCAGACTGAGTGGGAGCAAGCCTGATAGCGGCGTGGTATTCGGTGACGGCGTCCACGTGGCGGTCGGCCTCTGCATTGGCTTGGGCAATGACTTGATGTACGCGCCAGGATCGTGGATCAACCTTGAACATCTTGCTGTAGCTATTATTCGACACCAACAGGTGCGCGCGCCCACGATGAAAGAGAATGTCCATATCGTTCGGCGCGAGCTTTGCGGCTTTGTCCAGCGCTTCGGCGGCCTCCTCAGGCTTTTCCTGGACCAGCCGCACGACGCCGAGCCACATCCACGCAACTGGGTCCTTCGGATATGCTGTAGTCTCTTTCTGAATCGCGACAACAGCTTGATCCAGTCGATTGAGTCGGAACTGCGCCACGCCGAGAAACAGGTTTGCGCCACGCAGCCTGGGTTTCAAGATTAGCGCTTTCTGAAGACTGGCAATGGATTCGTCGAACCTTCTTTGCTCTTGGAGCACGAGGCCAAGGTTCAAATGCGCCTCCGCAAAACTCGGAGCTTCTTTGATGATCACGGCAAACCCTTCGCTAGCTTGGTCCAAATGCCCTTCCCGCATGGCCACGGTCGCTTGACGGAATCTCTCATTGACGTCGGTGCCGCCCTGCGCCGCTGCAAGACTTGCTGTCCAGGAAAGAATGCAAACCCAGAACATGCCCTGGGCGATCCAGCAGCGACTGCACGTGGCGTGGCGTAGGCGCAGGCCGGCCGTTACCAGTCGATGCAACGGGGTGCTCACCGGGAGAAGCATATTAGGATTCTATACCTTGCCGCGAACGCGGGGAATGTTCTACAAAAAGAGAATCCTCATGCCTCGGAACCAAGCAGAAGGATTCTTGCCGCAGAGTCCCCAAACCTCAGAATTGGTATCGCAAGGTTAGTTGAATCTGACGTCTTGCATTGATGACACCCCGGGGACCCTTGGGTACGCCAAAGGTGGTGTTGTTAGGGCCGACGTTTCCGTCTAACGTACCGAAGATATGCCGGTTGAAGGCATTAGTAAGGTCTGCCTTGAATATCAGCCCGTGAGTCTCGGAGATCGCTGTCCGTTTGATAATCGAAAAATCCTCGCTGAAGTAATGCTCGCTGCGGACGTTGCCAAGCGTCAAGGGAAGATCTCCAAACTGATAACCGCGCACAGCGACGAGGCTATCAGCGTTCTGATTGAAAATCGCTGCACAATTGAAGTAGTTATTGTTGGTCAGACTGCTAAAAGTTCCGTCAGCGTTCTGCGAACAACCGGTCGGCAGCGATGGATCGAAGGACGACTTGTTAGGGCTGTAGATCGGCACGCCCGGTACGCGACTGAACTTAAAGTTGCCGCCGCTGAACGGAGGGGATGGCGCATAGCTGTTCATGATAACCGGCGAGCCACTCTGATACCGGTGTACGCCCCCTACTTCCCATCCACCGAGCACCTTGCCACCGACGCCGTGGCTTAGGTATTTCCTTCCGGGGCCGGCGGGGAGTTCGTACAGATAGCTGATCACAACGGCATGTGGGGTGTCCTGATAGCTCAAGGCCTTTTCAGATTTCAGGTTAAATGGGTTCTGCGCGCCAAAATTATTGGAGGCAAACGCCGAAAAGAAGGGAAAAGTGCTGTCGGCATCGGTAAGCGTCTTGGAAAAGGTGTAGGACGCCAGGAGGTTAAGCCCATTGCGGAAGCGCCGTTCGAGCTTCGCTTCCAGAGCGTTAAACGTGGACTGGCCGACGTTTTCGAGGCAGCAGGAGGTTCCGACGTCCTGGTATTGCGGGAAAGGCCGAAGTAACTGCCCGAGCGGTTCGTTGGCTCCGTATAACGGTAGAAACCAATTTGGCAAGGTGATGCCCAGGCTAGCCAAGGTGGCCGTCCCTTCGGCACAGGTGACATTGCTGGGATCTATACAATCATTTAGTTTAGTTCCCAAGGAGTAAAACTTTGGATTGATGCTGTTCGTCTGCACAAGATTCGAGTGCAAGCGAGTCGCATGCGTCCCGACGTACCCCACGCTCAAGATAAGATCGGAAGCCAGTTGGTGCTGGATTTCAAAGCTCCAGTTTTGCACCATGCCCGGACGCCCATAGCTTGGCGCCACATAAGTGGGAAAGCTTCCATTCAGCAGCGCCGGATCTTTGGCATTGGAAGGAAAGGTGTAGCTAGGAAAACCGGCATCCAGCGACGGTACAGGAGTAAAGCCGTTTTGCGATTTGAAATCCGGAGTCGCCGTAGTCCCGCTGGAGAGCGAGTCCCCAAAGTCCGAGTAGCTAAGGGCTGAATAATAGATACCGTAACCGCCGCGGATCACCGTTTGGCTGAACCGCCCGAATAATTTCTCCGGAGCGTAAGCAAATCCGAGGCGCGGCCCTACATCCTTAAGGTAGGTCTTGGTACCCGTGGCATTTTGCCCGTAGATCAGGGCGCCCGGCACGGCTGGCGAAATTGGGACGGCCGCGTTTCCATTATTGGGGACCGCGAGATCCAAGACGGACTGAGCACCTAGGGATTCGTGGCGCGGAGTATCCACGTCATAGCGCAATCCGAGATTAAAGGTCAGATCCTTTCGGAACTTAAAGTCATCCTGGACATACCCGGCGTAATAATTCGAATTCCACCGGGAATTGTGAGACGACACCCTCAAGCTCTCTTCTTCCGGAAGGCCGAGCAGGAAGCTGGCAAATGGATCGCCGGTCTGGGTGTCATTGGCTTTCCATGCCGTTTGCAGGTTCGCAAAACTGTAGTTAGGAGAGGTATTGGCGTTGCTGATCCGGGAGAATTGTGAATGCCGCCACTCGAATCCTATGCGGAGCGAGTGACGCCCTCTGATCCAAGAGACGGTGTCGGCAACCAGCAGACTATTGGGGATGGCGTTGTCGAAACTTCCGCCGCCAAAACCCTGATACCCGACTCCTACGGGGCTTCCGCCGAAGCCGAACTGTGGAAAACCAGGGCCGCTTGCCCCGGTAATGCCCAAAGTCTTCTCCCAGTCTTGCCCGGTGACACTTACCCCCTTACTCGGGTCATTGAGCCGGTTAAAACCGATGTTGACATGATTCAGCAAAGTGGAGCTGAGAGTATCGTCCCAGCCAAAGCGGAGGTAATGAGAGACGCGGGATCTAAAAAAGTTCTGATCGAGCGGCGGGGGAAGCACAGGATTTCCATTCAATGCTTCGAGATCACGGTCACTGTAGGAAAAAAAGAACTTACTTCGCGTCCCCCAGTTTTGATCTATACGGAAGGACTTCGTGGTAGTCCTAACGGGTTTGTTGGAGTTAAAAAGAAAATTGTTGAGGAGCCCATTCTGGCTACCGGCGATGTTGGGATGCACCTTCAGGAACCCGAGTACGTTCAGGGCAACGGGACTAAGAGAGCCAGTGATCTTGTTTCCGGGGAAGGCGATGCGGCCGCCGACGAATCCAGTAGGGCAGGAGGCAGTGGAGGGATCGAAGATCTGGCCGAGCAGAATGGGAGTATTGTCACACGGGTTGAGGATCGGGTTGCCCGCAGCATCCTTCAGAGGTGGACCCAGCAGGGCGGAAAAGTCGCCGGCACGTTCCACATCGGTGGGCAAAGTGGTGATGCTCGATGTGCCCACGTTGTTTCGATATTGCTCCCAGGAGAAAAAGAAGAAACTCTTATCATGACCGTTGTACAGCTTGGGAATCCAGACCGGACCGCCCAAACTCCCGCCAAAGTCGTTTTGATGATCTCTCGGCTTCGGCGCGCCGTTTAAGTCGTTCGTCCAGGAATTCGCGTCTAACTTGTCGTTGCGTAATATGTCGAATGCGGTCCCGTGAAAAACGTTTGCCCCGGACTTGGTGGTAAAACTCTCCACGCCGCCGGAAGTCCTGCCAAACTCCGCCGAAATCGTGGAAGTTGTGACTTTGAACTCGTTTAGTGCCTCAACAGAAGGGGCATTTTCATCAAATGTCGAGCCAAGCTCAGCGTGCACGATGCTCGCGCCATCGAGGATCACTTCTGTGCTGAAGTTCTGCCCGCCGGATAGCTTGGACTCAAATACGCCGGAGGACGGACTATCACTGTTGGTCCCAGGGCCAGCCGTTCCGGGCGTCAAAAAGACGAAAGATTCAACCGAGCGCAGAAAGCTCTGCCCCGAAGCGCTAAGGGACAAGGGCAGTTCCTCAATCTGCCTCTTATCCACGACTGTGCCGATTTCGGACGACTCGGTTTGCAGGCCCGGTGCATCGGCAACAACGGTCATCGTTTCTTTCACATCACCCGGCTGCAGCGAGAAATCTAACGAAGAGGTCGAGTTGATTTGCACCACGACGCTGGTTTTCTCCACGGTCTTGAAGCCGGCCGCGGACACTGCCACCTTGTATACGGCGACTCGCAGGTCGAAGAGCCGGTAGCCACCCGTTGGGCCCGTGGTTGCCGAATAGGTCGCCCCAGTTTCGGTGTCGGTTGCAGTGACCCTAGCATTGGCTACGACGCCGCCGGAGCTATCGAGCACTGTGCCCCCAATGGTGCCACGGTCCGACTGAGCTCGGACCGTTATCCCGGAGAGTGCAAGGAAAAGACTCAAGGAAAGAAATCTTAGCAAGGACAGATTGAATCGCATATCCCCCCCAAGAAGGCACCGATCACGAAAAAAACCTCAGCTGCGCCGGCCACCGAATCTCAAACAGTTGTTCGCCTTCCAAGCGAATTATTGAATTTCCTTCCGTCTGTCATATCACCGGCAAGTCGCCGATGAGAGCCTTTATGCAATCGGTTTCAGAAACCGGTTGCTTGCTACCCCTTTATCAGTGCTGGCTGAGACTTGTCAAGTCCTTTCTCTTCTTTATCTTGCCTCTTGATAGCCATAGTCTCCGCCCCGAAATCGTGATAGGTTGGGCGCATTGATAATCGCTGGCGGAAAGCGCTTTCCCAGCCACCGTCCATCGCTTGGGAGGGATCGCCACAGCAGAGTCACGTCAGCAGCAGACTCGCTTTTCACGGAGGAAAACGCATGGGCCACACAATGAGGGAAGTGGCCAAACGCGCCGGAGTCTCTCCCGCTACGGTCTCCCGCGTCCTCAACAAGACCCGCTACATCTCTGTGGAGACCGAGAGACGCGTTTTAGAAGTCGTCGGGCAAATGAAATACTTCAAGAATGTACATGCCCGGCGGTTGGCCACGGGGCGCAGCGATTTGTTCGGGCTGGTGATTTCGGAGATCGCAAACCCGTATTTCCCCGAAATCATTCGCGGATTCCAGGCTGCCGCTTGGGATCGCGGGTTCGACGTCCTTCTTTGCAATACTCAATACGACCAAGCTCGGACGAAATCCATCCTGCGCAAGCTGATCGAGAGTGACGTACGCGGAGTCGCAGTGATGACCTCTTCGATCGACAAGAGCATTGCTTCGGAGCTCATCGATGCGGGAATTGGGGTGGTGTTCTGCAACGTGAGCCCGGCCGAGAAGCTGGTGAGCACCATTTCGATAGACTATCAGCGGGGTATCGCACAGGCTATCCAGCATATCGTAGGACTCGGTCACCGCCGCGCCGCGATCATTGCGGGACCGGACGACAACCGAACGGCCATTACCATTAAGGACGCGCTGGTTGCCGGACTGAAACAGAGAGACCTCAACCCATTACCAGTGATCAGCAGTAACTACCACATCGATGCTGGAGCCTCAGCGGTACGGACCATTCTTTCAACGCCAGACAAGCCCACGGCGATCTTCTGCGGCAGCGACCTTATCGCCCTCGGCGCCATGAGCGCTCTCGAAGAGGCGGGTGCCAGGATTCCGGAAGACATCTCTGTTATCGGCATCGACGACATCTCCTTTGCTTTCCTGGCACGCCCGCCGCTGACCACCATCCGAGTTCCCCGCGAGCGGGTGGGGACGACCGCCTTCGAGGCATTGGATAGGATGCTGAAGCTGAAACGGCGAAAAGGTGCGGACTACTATTTGGAAACAGAACTCGTCATTCGCGGGTCGACCACGACTGCCAGGTAGAGCCGTGTTAAACGGATGTAGAAGAGGGCAATGACGAGAGCCGGGCAATCAACGCTGGAATCCGCAGCGACAGCGGTTCGCAAGTCCCGGCACGAAAGATGGGCGGCAGTCCTGGCACGTTGAAACCACCAGCGGGAATATCAGCATGTTGCCGTTTATCGCGATTGAGGACCAGCAGTATTCAACCTATTTAGCTGGTGCGATTAACTTTTCATCGTGTTGCCCCCTCATGTTCTTGTTTCAAAACCAATCCTCGCTTTCTCCAAATAGTTCACGATCTGAACTTCTAGTCCACATGGATTGCATCATGAAAAGCGTTCTGCAGAAGAATGGAGCCTTGACAAGCCATGTGAGGCTGCGTAAAAGAAGAGCGAAAGCAACCGGTTTCCGAAACCGATTGCATATTTAGATTCATGTAATGGGCGGATCGCGACGGAGCGTGAGCCATATGCGCGGAAGCTGTAAGTAGCGGCAAAGGAGATTGCAATATGAGCAAGGCTGATTACTCGCGCCGTGAGTTTTTGCAGAGAAGTGCAGGAATAGCGGGTGCTTCCCTTTTCGGTGGCTCCATTCTACTGGAGCCCGAACCTTTGATCGCTTGGCCGCGATTGCATGCCCCCAGCGACAAGGTTCGCTTTGGAATTGTGGGGGTCG
>WNGH01002266.1_pt1 | contig 19122 bp, 20 predicted proteins | sample 5400631 | NCBI WGS metagenome assembly WNGH01 (sample SAMN13153373, study PRJNA577476) | soil metagenome | isolation source: 115 cm soil or saprolite under Garry oak tree replicate 1 | place: USA:California | collected 2016-06-15
TGGCTGCAGAAATGCACCTGATGCAGAACCACCGGGACCGAGTGACATGTTCTTCTCCTTCCAGGGGAGAGCGTTCCTTACAGGCGATCTTGCCACGCAAGTGGAATCCCTGTTTCACTCAACAAGGGATGCTGTGCCCAAGGGAGCAAGCTCCTAGCGAAGAGGCGGGTCGATGGACGCCGGTCTGCTTACCGGCCCACCACGGGAGTCTCCGGGAGTCTGATTCCCCGTGAAAATCTCGCGAAAGGCTCGTAAGATTAAAGTATTCATGTCGAGCGGATTTCGAACTCGGGCAGGCCAAGGGAACGCTCGGTTGCGGCTTGTGTGCCTGGTGGTTTGTTTCTTCTTCGCGGCCCTTCCCGTTTGGGCGCAAGACCGCGAAGAGGAAATCGTCGCGAACCTCGCAGGCGGACGCGTCATTATGCACGTCGCGCGCGACACCATCATTTTTGCTGCCATCGATCAGCCGGTTGAGCCGCACGCGATCCCGCCGCGCGTCGTGGGAATCGACTCCGGGCATATTGGCGTGTTGTTTGGCGCGTCCGAGTGGCGCAGTCCTGCCGACCCCAAGCCCATCCGCTTAGACCGAAGTTACCAGCGCGTCGGCGCAACGGGAGCTCGCGGCGACCTGGGGCCGGCGGAGGCCGAGCCAGACCTCGAGCTCATTGGCACCGCCTTCCTTGAGAAGCTTCGTCCGCTGGTTGGCCAGTTGCACCACCGGATCGACTTTCCTCCTAACCAGCCCATCGTCCAGATTGTCGTCATTGGTTTTGCCCCGGGCGACTATGGCCCCGAAGTCTGGGTCGTCGAATATCACATGGAACAGGAAGAGGCGGGGACCCGCGGCGAGGAATACTGGCAGACACGACTCCTGCGGCCGCACTTCACTCAGCTTTACCCGCCGGAAAAGCACGCGCCGCGCATCCTGGTCGAGAGCCGTTATCCCGGGGGCTTGAAGGGACCGACGCTTGAAGAAATGATCAAAAGCAATGACCCGCGCATCGCTTCGGTGCTCCAAAACGGGCGCTTTGAAAAGGTGCTGGAAAATCTGCGCGGCGGCTCCGCTCAGAAGGCGCCGCCTGTTGAATCCGTGGATTTCATGCGCGCCGTGTTGCCGCTCATTGCCGGGAGTTCTTCTTTTGTACTCGGAACGATGGAACAGCAGCATGGCCTGAATTGGGTCGTGCCACCCTCCGAGCCTGTCGAGAAGGCTGAAGAGGACAAGAACCGTCCGCCGGGCGCGCCCACCCTGCGCGGCCCGATCAAACCGTGAGATTCTCTGGTGCTGCTTTAGTCCCTCAGGACGGAAGCTTAACTCCCGGCTGGCTGTACCGAGAGAGCGAAGAGCTGGTCCGCAAAAGACTCGATCACCTTCCTCTTCGCTAATTTGTCACGCCAGGATTGCGGGATGCCGTCCTCCCCGCAGTACACTGCGGCGAGCTGGCCAAAAAGCTCTTGTTTCATCGCGGGACTCTTTTGACCGACTAACGCTCAGCGGAGCTTTTCAATCGAATCGCCAGGGCGGATGATGCCCCCGGCGAGTACGCGACATAACATTCCGCGGCGACCCCAGAGTTCCTTGCGCAGGCCCGGCCGTATTCGCTCCACCTGACTGCAAGGGGTGCACACCATGGTGACTTCCAGGCGCGCTTCGCCAATGCCGAGCCGCTGCCCTGTCCCTAGGCTGTTCACATTCAGACCATCGCTCGTGATGCTTTCTCTCAGCATGCCGGGTTGCAACTCCACGGCTTCGAGGGTTTCTCGATCGACGAGCAGCACTTGGCGGGTTCCGCCCGATTGCGCATGCGAACACCCGTTCAGACCGAAGTCGGCCAGGATTTGCGCTTCCCGAAGCTCTTCCATGGGCAAGTGCTTTTTCGGCGCGCGAAACAGGTTGTGCACGCTGGCCATACTCTTCAGCTCCCGGTTGCCCGCAAGGTGTTCCCTTGCCGCCCAATGTCTTTGCGGTAGTGCATCCGGTCGAAGCGAATCTTTTCAGCGGCGGCATAAGCTGAACCTAAAGCCGCGCCGAGGGTTGGGCCGACCGCTGTCACTCCCAGCACGCGTCCGCCGCTCGTGACGATTTCATTGCCGACACGCTTCGTCCCGGCGTGGAGGACTTTCACACCGGCAATCTGCTCCGCACTGGCTAGTCCGTCGACGGGCTTTCCCGTTTGGAATTTTCCGGGATAGCCTCCCGATGCCAGCACCACGCAAGCGCTCGCGCCGGGCTTCCAGCGCAACTTGGATGCGACCAAGCGGCCCGAAGCTACGTTTTGCAAAACCTCAGCCAAATCGAAATCCATGCGAGCCACAATCGCTTGCGTTTCCGGATCACCCAATCGGCAATTGAACTCGAGGACCTGGGGGCCGCAGGGACCGAGCATCAAGCCGATGTAAAGGAATCCCTGGTAAGGAGTTCCCTGGTCCGCGAGACCCGCCAAAGTCGGTTCCAGGACGCTCGCGACGATGCTCGTTCGAAGTTCCTCCGGCAGAAGCGCATCGGTCGAGTAGGCTCCCATTCCTCCGGTATTGGGGCCCTGGTTCCCGTCCAAAAGGCGCTTATGGTCGCGCGCGGGAACAAGGGGCGCGTATCTCTTCCCATCGGTCACGATGATGAACGACAGCTCGTCGCCCTCGAGTCCAGCTTCCAGGAGAATGCGCCTTCCCCCGGCACCGAGCTCGTTTTTCTCCATCACGCGCTCAATGAAATAGCGCGCCTGCTCGAAATCCTGTGCGACCAACACGCCCTTGCCGGCGCACAAGCCGTCGGCCTTGATCACCACGGGAAAGGTGAGGTTCGGGAGCGCGCTGTAAGCGTCCTTTGCGGAATCAAACGAGCCATACATTTTCGCGGTCGGGATGCGATGCCGCAGCAAAAATTCCTTCGAGAAAATCTTGCTTCCTTCGAGCTGCGCGGCTAGCTTCGACGGGCCGACGATGGCCCAACCGCGCTCGCGGAACGCATCACCGATGCCGTCGACCAGCGGCAACTCGGGCCCGACGACCGTCAGGTCGGGGAGCTTCTTTTCGGCAAACGCAACGAGCCCCGCCACGTCACCTGCGTCGATAGTCACGCACTCGGCATCTCGGGCGATGCCGCCGTTCCCGGGAGCGCACCAGATTTTCTCTACGCGGGGGCTCTGCTTCAGCTTCCAGACGAGCGCGTGCTCGCGTCCGCCCCCGCCAATCACCAGAATGTTCATGAGTCGTCCTCGGGACCACTCACCTTAGACGCTTCGAACGTTAGGTGTCAACCGGACTGGCACACGGTATCCCATCGAGCTTATCTACCTAGACTGGACGCAATATCCTCAGCTGACTTCCGATATAAGGAGTTGCGCCATGCTCATTCCGCTGCGACACGAAAACGTGGAGGGCCGTCGCTGGCCGCTAATCTCCATTGCTCGGGTGGTCATCAATCTTGTAGTTTTCCTAGCCACGCATGGGCAGATCGAGGATCAAAGCCCCAAGAACGGCGGAGTTCGCGGCCACATTCTGCTTCTCGCCGCCATGCATCCCGAACTTAAGATGGCCCCGGAGGTACAGGAATTTGTGACAACCTTTCAGCAACAGCATCCCGGCACGTGGAGAGAGGCGCAATCTCCGAACCGGGATGTGGCTGATGGCTGGGATGCCAGGATCCGCCTGATCGACGACCAGACGGCTCTACAACAGGAAATGGATTCGCTTGCGGAGCAGTTCTCGAGCGCCGAGCAGGCCTCCGTGCTCGAGCAATACGCCTTCACCCCAGCTCATCCGAAGCCCATCGCCTATCTGACGGCAAATTTTCTTCACGGGGGCTGGCTGCACCTCATCGAGAATATGTGGTTTCTGTGGCTCGCAGGCGCGATACTGGAAGACACCTGGGGCCGGGCTCATTTATCCCATGGCCTACTTTCTTGCCTGGGCCGCGGCACTGCAATTTCACGCCTGGCTGAACCCCGGCAGCCTTGCTCCCACTCTCGGCGCCTCCGGCGCCGTAGCTGCACTCATGGGCGCGTTCCTGGTGCGGTTTCCGAAAACGAAAATCGAAGTGGCCCTGGTCCTTGGACTTCGCAGCCTCACCAATCTGGCCTTGGGCAAGGGCATCCGATTTAAGGCTGCGGCCTACTGGCTTCTGCCGCCGTGGCTGCTGATGGAGATCTTTTCAGGCGCGCTGTTTGGTGCCCATTCTGGAGTGGCGCACTGGGCGCACGTTGGCGGCTTCGTTTTTGGACTCGCCGCTCTGGGCTTGCGCTATTCCGGGCTCGAGCACAAAGTCAACGAAGCCATCGAAGCCAAAGTGACATGGACCGCCGATCGCGAAATCGTCGAAGCTACCGGGCTGATGGAAAAGGGAAACTTGGACGAAGCTATCGGCACGCTGTAGAAATATATTGTCATGAAACCAAATTCGACTGACGCGCATTCCCTTGTGCAGCGAATTTATTGGCGCAAGAATGACATCCCCGCGTACCGGGACGCGGTCGTGAGACTCTGTCAGCTCCACTTGAGAGCCCAGGATTTCGATGCCGCACTCGAGGACTACGACGAATACAAAGAACTCAGGCGGCGAGACCATTCCGGCATCCACATGGCTCGAGCTGTGCCGCGCCGCCGAGGCCAAGGAACAATTTGATCGAGCGGTGGCTGACTATGAACGACTAGCCTCGGCTTACCCGGCGGAGCGGCAATCGCTGCTTGCCTTAATGGCGGCCGGCAGGCTCGCATTGCAAAGGCTGAATCGGCCGTCCGACGCGTTGCGCTATTACAAGGCCGCCGAAGCTTCTGCAGTGTCGCACCTCGACTGGCAAACGAACATTGCGGCTGGAATTCGGGAGGCCGAAAAGGCCCTCGGGGCGTCCTACACAAGCAAGCAATAAGGCCGGGCCGGCGGAAAAGCGGGGATGGGAGCAAGCCCGGCTGACAAGTGCCACCTTCGGCCGGAGTTTGCTCCTGTTAGCTAGCTATATATATTAGAGACGAATTACCTAGCGCCGGCGGCGCGAATGGGAATGGTTACGGAAGCGGAAGCGGTATCCGAAGAAGCCAGCATGTGGCAGCGCCCGTCGAAGATCCCGCCTGGATCAATGACCATGCAGGGCGAATGCACTTCCCCGGTCACTACGCCCTTGGCTTGAACCTCGACGCGGCCCCTGGCGAAAATCACCCCATCGAAGCGGCCGGAAATGACCACGCGATTGCCTTCGATCTGTCCTTCCACTTTGGCGCCGTCGCCAAGGACCACGGTCTGCTCCGAGATGATGTTACCCTTCACATTGCCATCGATGCGGAACGTGCCGGTGACCGTCAGCGTTCCTTCGAGGGTTACACCCTGATCGATGAACCCCGTCCACTCTTCACTGCTTGTACTGTCTGTCGCGTCGCCGTTTTTATTGGCGGTAGGCCACTTCCAAGGCATTTCGAGTTCTCCCGCAAGCTTCATCATACTTCTACTTTTAACCGGCGGCGAAAACAAGTCAACGTGACCGAAGTACGGGTTTGTCGAACTAAAGACTGCGCGAACGGACAGTTGTTCTGCAAGCAATCTTTCGAGCCAGCTCTTCCGGCGACTTCCGGGCCACAGGCGAAGCCAACCTGCGGCAATCCGCGTTCTCGCTCCGGCTACTTCATCAAGCGATCGTAGAGCCCCATCAACTGCTTGTCGTCGTAGAACTCGAGCACCAACTGCCCGGGTCGTATCTTGGTCCTTTGCCGCAAACTAATTCTCGTACCCAGGTGCCGCTGCAGCTCCTCAAGCGCGTTCTTGATGTTCGCGTCCAGGTGCGCCGGAGCTGGCGGATGGGGCTGCTTTCCCTGTGCACGTCGCGCCGCCAGCTTTTCAATTTGACGGACCGTCAAAGCTCCTCGCGAGGCGCGGTGCGCGTAGCGCATGCGCAACTGCTGCTCGGGAACCGCGAGCAGCGCACGGCCGTGTCCGGCCGAGAGCTTCCCTTCTTCGATCCACTCCTGGATTTGCTTGTCGAGCTTGAGCAGACGAATCGCGTTCGCCACCGTAGCGCGGTCTTTCCCGGTCCTCTCCGCGACGGCATCCTGCGTCAAGTGAAATTCGTCCATCAATCGCTCAAACGCACGCGCCGCTTCTATGGGATTCAGATCCTCGCGCTGAATGTTCTCGACGAGGGTCATTTCGAGCGCGAGTTCGTCGGGCACTTGCCTCACAATGGCCGAGACTTTGTTGAGCCCAGCGCGCTGCGCTGCGCGCCAGCGGCGCTCGCCGGCGATCAGTTGAAAGCGCGAACCGATCGGCCGCAGGACCAAAGGCTGAATGATTCCGCTGGTCTTAATGGAGCGCGCCAGTTCGTCAAGGGCCTGCTCGTGGAATTTGGTACGCGGCTGATACGGGCTAGGCTCAATCAGGTCGATATCGATTTCCTGGGGACCACCTTGCGTGGCTTGGCGGGCGGGCATGGCCGCGACGGCGGAGGCGTTGGTTGCCGTGGCCTGAGGTTGCGGCGGTGGCGGCGCCGGCTCGGACCTTTTGCCTTCAAGCTCCCGAATGAGCGCTCCGAGTCCCCGTCCCAGTGCGTTTCTCGCCATTAGATATCACCTCTTTTGCAAGATGCGTGTAGCCTTCGGCCCCTTTGCTATTCGGGTCGTAGAGAATGATGGGTTTGCCGAAACTCGGTGCTTCTGCCAAGCGAACATTGCGCGGAATGATGCTCTTGAAAATCTGCTGCCCGAAGAAAGTGTGCAGATCGTTGGCCACCTGGCGCGAGAGCGTCGTTCGTTCGTCGTACATGGTCAGAAGAATGCCTTCGATCTCGAGGTTCGGATTCAAGGTCCGCCGGATGCGCATCAGCGTATCCAGTAGTTCCGATACGCCCTCCAAGGCCAGGTATTCGCACTGAATGGGAACAAGAACCGAACCTGCGGCGCACAAGGCGTTCAACGTGAGCAAGTCGAGGGCAGGCGGACAATCCATAATAATGAAGGTGTACTTGTCATCGACAGCCTTGAGCGCCCCACGCAGCCGGTATTCCCTTTCTTCCGCCGACACCAGTTCAACCGCGGCTCCAGCGAGGTTTTTGTCGGCAGGGATGACGTCCAGTCCCTCCACTTGTGACTTCTGGATGATTCTGTCGAAGGGCTCGTTCAAAATCAGAGAGTGGTAGAGCGTATGACGGGAAGGATCTTTCGCAAAGCCGATCGCCGCGGTCGTATTGGCCTGGGAATCGCAATCGACGAGAAGGGTGGGCTGCTTGGCGGTGGCGAGACATGCGGAGAGGTTGACGGCCGTGGTTGTCTTTCCGACTCCACCTTTTTGGTTGGCAATCGCGATGATTCGTGCCACGGAGCCTCTCGAGCGGAAATCTAGCAAAGGACCGCTTCGCTTGCAAGATGTTTCACGTGGAACAAAAGCCGAGTGAGGAAATCCCCAGGGACGGTTCGCTTGAGAAGCTGGAATTCTTCGAACGAGCGGGGCCTTTCGGGCTGTGGTTTCACTTCCCCGGGCAAGGCTCGAGGATCCTGAGGGCAAGGCGTCCAAGGCACGCTACTCACATGAAACAGGCTCGAGCCACACGATTGTTCCACGTGGAACAGTTCGGTGGTCGGCCCGCCAGCCTCATCCCCGCTCGACGGAAAGGGGATCCGTCCCCAGGACTGGCATTCGGTTGCAAGGTGTTTCACGTGGAACAAAAGCAGAATGAGGAAATCGCAAAAGTCGGGTAGCGGTCCAGCGGCGCTACTCGCGTTCTACAACGCGGTATTGCGCACGGTCATGCGCTTCCCCAAGAACGGTTCGCTTTGAGAAGCTGGGATTCTTCGAAGAACGAGGCCTTCCGGGCTGTGGTTTTCACTTCCCCGGGCAAGGCTCGAGGATCCTGAGGGCAAGGCGTCCAGGGCACGTACTCTCACATGAAACAGGCTCGAGCCACACGATTGTTCCACGTGGAACAGTTCGGTGCCTGGCCCGCCGACCTCGTCCCGCTGGACGAAAAAGGTAATCCCCGTCCCCGGGACCGGCATTCGGTTGCAATATGTTTCACGTGGAACAAAATCCGAGTGAGGAAATCCCCAACGAAGGTTCGCTTGAGAGGCTCCCGTACTTACATGAAACAGGCTCGAGCCACAGGACGATTGTTCCACGTGGAACAGTTCGGTGCCTGGTCCGCCGGCCTCGCTTGAATGTTCCACGTGAAACAGTCTTGCCAGGCACGAAGCGCGTCCAGCGGGTTTTGAGAAAGCGTGGGAAGTCTGAGGCGGGTATTTAGCAGAAGAGGCGCGCGAGTGGGAAACGAAGTGTTCCACGTGGAACACTCTCTCGAGAGATCCGCATCGGCGAGCGCCGTTGGCACCCGAATCCCGAAGTCCCTTTGCAACATCTCCCAGACCGGACGTGGATCAGGGATTTCGTCGTCCCACAAGGAGGAGGCGTCGCAAAGAATTCGGCACGGGGATTGGCTCACGCCATTCCCAAGTCGGAACCTTCAATATCTCCGGTAGATCTTGGGACCCAATCCACAAGACCACATCTTTTGCCGCAACATGCCCCGAGTGCGCCCAGTTCAAGAAAACCGGGTACTCGCCGAGGGCTCGTGCACAAGCGAAATCGAGCGGGGCAATTTCTTCCCCTAGCTCCTCGTAGCGTCGCACCAGTACTTGGGCGTCTCGGAGCCCCAGCACTCGAATGACTTCCGCCAGGAACGCGGCCTTTTTGATGTTCGACTCGATGAGGAAAACTTGCAAGCTAGGGCGCAGGATTTTTAGCGGCAAGCCCGGGAACCCGGCACCAGTACCCACGTCGGCGAGCCGACCACGCTCGATCGGCACGGAAATCCCCGCTAACATGCTTTCGCAGAAGTGCCGGTGGAGGATATCGAGCGGATCGCGAATCGCCGTCAAGTTGAGCTTATCGTTCCAAGTCAGTAGAATCTTTATATAGTCTTGAATTTGCAGGATTTGGTCGTCGTACGACGGCAATTTGAATTCTTCGAGGGCGCGTCGAATGACCGCCATAGAGGGCAGCGGTGGGCTGACCATGGCCATAGTAGTTACTCTTAATCGCCTTCTATTGCAAAGCGCTTCTTCCCGAGCCTATGTTGTGTTTCGACCGAGATATCGCCGCCCGGCCACCCCGGCCACCACGTCGACGGAGGCATGCCAGAAAACTGCGGGTACTAGACTATTGTACGCCAATCGGCTCGCTCCTAACAGCCAACCCACGACAAGGGTCATCACCATGCCGCCTGTCCCCTGGTAGCTGTGGGCCAGGCTAAAGAGCAGCGAAGAGACCAGCACGACGACCCAAGCCCCGAGCCCAGCGCTCGACAGGGCAGCCATGACAAATCCGCGATAGAGAAACTCTTCGCAAAGCCCCGCGGTCGCGGCGAGCGCGAGGTAAGGAAGCAGCTCCAGCGAGGACTGCGGCAGAATGCGCTCGGCAACCGCCTGCATCCCTCCGCGGGAGCCGGGAGGAATGCGCCCGACACGGCGCAGGTTCAGCCACTGAAGGCCACCCATTATTGCCGCGCCCACAAGCCCGCCGAGGAGTAGCCTGGTTCGGCCGTGAAACACCAGGCCTAGCTGCCGCGCGCTATACCCATGCACCCAGACGCGCCACCCCACGACCGCAACGGCGAGCCACTGGAAGGCGATGGTCGAGGCATAAAGCACCAGCCGCTCCATCGAGCTGACTTGCGTCATGGCCAGGAGCTTCTTCATGCGCGCGCGGCCGCGCCAGGGCAGGAGTACGCCGAGAGCAAAGAAGATCAACCAGAAGTCCCAAGGCATCCGCAGATAAGAACACTTTCCGGCGGCTTGACGCAAGAGAGGAGTCGGAGGGTGATTTCGGACCGCGCGACCTTATCTCTGGTCGCCGAAGATGTTGTGACCCAGCGTGTCGTATCCAACCGACTACGGAGGGGCTTGACTCGTCGCGAGATCAATGAGCAGTATGTCCGAATTCTCGATCAGGCGGTCGAATACAATCCGCCCGCCGTCGCGAGTAACATCAAAGGTCCGCATCACTGCGGAACTGCTCAGCCGAGTCAAACGCCTTGAGCGCATCGTGCTGAGGTCGAGCAGCCAAAAGTCCGCTCAACCTTGGCGCCGCAACTTTGATGTCCGGTAGCGTCGCCGGCGTACCGCCCGGGCGTACTGCCAGGAGCGGTGTGAGCGTGAACACCTGAGGTCCGCAATACACGATCAGGTCTCCGCGCGGAGACCACACAGGATCGAGGAACGGTCCTGTTGCAATCCGAACCGGCGAGCCGCCGTCAACAGGTAGCTTGAACAAACCCAATCCACTGCGGTCGCTGCCGGCTACCACAATCCATTTGCCGTCAGGAGACCAGGAAGCTGTGCCCCGAAGATCAACATCGCTCGGGAGGGGGCGGAGTCCCGTTCCATCCGCCGTCATTACGTGCATCTGTTGCTTCCCGTTTCGCCTCAGTGGAAACGCAACGTCCCTCCCGTCCGCCGAGACTGCCGCAGGCGACTCGAGCGCGCCGTCGGAGCCCTTCCAGACCTCCAGCGCTTTCCCATCGCGATAGCTCCACAGTCCGTCTGCTCCGTCTCGCGAAGATAAGTAGAACAACGATCCGCCTCCGAAGCCCGGCGCCTGCGAGCGCGCGGTGGGCAGTTGAAAAGCTTCGACGTCCTGTTCCTCGACAACGTGACTCGTGATCGGAACGCTCCACAAATTGATCCGAGGGTTCACGACACTCGCAGCGAGACGGCGACCATCCGCTGTGGCTGCCAGAGCGGTGTATTGTTCCAAGCCCGAACTCACGCGGCCTGAAGTTTGGGTTTCTCTATCGAACGCCCACAACCATGCGCCAGCCCCGTCTTTGTCGTGGGCGACGAAAAGAATCGTCCGCTCGTTGATCGGGGTCGCGTACGCAATATCAGCGTTGAGATGCGTGAGTTGTTCTGGTTCTCCCCCGTCCGGCGTAATGCGCCACAGATCCATCTCTCGCGTGGCTGGCCTGCCGCGCACAAAGTAGATCGAGCCTCCATCCTTCGACCAGACCTGATAGTGGTTGTGCAATCCGGGCTCGTTCTGCAGGATTAGGCGCTGATTGGCGCCGTTGTGATCGGCCACAAATGTCGGGTCGCCTGCTTGCCAGGTGTGATAGACCAGCCGCGTCCCATCGGTCGACCAGGCAACCTCTGCGGCGCTTTCATCCAGAAAATTGCGCGGCGCCCCGCCCATCCGCGGCCATAGCTTGAGCCTCCTGCCCTCTATTCCCGCGCTCCACACTTCTGATCCGTCCCCTGAGAAGCCGACCGCACGGAGAGGCGCACGCGCATCTCCGATGCGACCCTGGGTAAGGTTCGCGAGACTGTTACCGTTGGCTTGAATCAGCCAGATGTCGAAGGCGCCGCTCCTGTCGGAAAGGAACGCCGCAAATTTCCCGTCCGGGGAGATAGCAGGGTTGCTTTTGGCTCCTTCGAAGTTGGTGAGTCGTGTGAATTGCGCACCGGAAAGCGGATTACGGTCTGTGGCCCGGGGGCGATTGGCGACGACCCACGCAAGCAATCCCGCCACTAGCAACGCCCTGAGAGTCCATGGCAACCACGCGTGACGCTCCGCGACGACCACCGCGGAAGCCGCCACTCGCGCGGCGCTTGAATCCGTGTCGCGTTTGAGGCGTTGGAGGTCGGTGCGAATGTCGGAAGCGTGCTGATACCGGAGGTCTCGATCCTTCTCCAGTGCCTTGTTGATGATTTCGGTTAGCTTTGCAGGCACGTCGGGATTCAGGCGGACAGGAGGAACTGGAGCTCCATCGAGAATTTCCCTGAAGATCAGACCAGGACTTTCCCCGCGGAATGGCAATTGCCCTGTCGCCATTTCATATAAAACTACCCCGAAAGAAAACAGGTCGGTGCGAGCATCGAGTTCCTTCCCGCTAACGTGTTCCGGCGACATGTACGCGACGGTCCCCAAGGCACTCCCTGGGCTAGTCAGGTGATCCGCGTCTAGCTCCTGAGTAGCGAGGGTTGGCTCGCTGCCTGCAGTACACTTCGATGAGCTGACCTTCGCAAGACCGAAGTCCAGAATCTTGGCATGGCCCCGCTCGGTGACGAAGATATTTGCGGGCTTGATGTCTCTGTGGATGATGCCTTTGGAATGGGCGGCGTCCAACGCGTCGGCGACTTCAATAGCCACGCCGAGAAGGTGCTCCAATTCCATGGCCTGACCCATGATGGCGTGTTTCAGGGTCTTCCCCTCCAAGCACTCCATCGCGATGAAGCGTTTGCCCTCATGGTCGCCAATTTCGTAAATGGTGCAGATGTTCGGGTGGTTTAGTGCAGAAGCAGCCTTGGCTTCCCTGCGGAAGCGCTCCATCGCTTGGCGGTCATCGACCAGTTCTTCCGACAGGAACTTGAGGGCGACGAAGCGGTCAAGATCGCTGTCCTGAGCCTTATAGACCACACCCATCCCTCCGCCGCCGAGCTTATCGATGACGCGGTAATGGGATATCGTCTGGCCGATGAGTTCGGGCTGACGAGCCATGGCCCAGAATGTTACGGACATGCTGGGCGAAGGGTCAACTGTCCGTGTTTTCGCGAACGCATTTAAGAACCTAACTACCCCCAACGGACTCTGTGTGTGACGCTCGGATGTGCATTGCTGGCTTCCGCGGTGCGGATCCTTGGTCATTCCCGGCCGTGGCATCGAATGACGAAAGCGACTATTGTTCAACTGCCGTAGCCGCAAGCACAAAGGGCGCGACCCCGCTATAATTGAGGCGCAGTACAGCGAGGTGCGGCTTGACGCAAACCGTGAAACTGACGGCGATGGTCAAGGCAGCGGGTTGAGCGGCGAAGCTGAGTCCCAGTTTGCTGGACTCCGTTTTGCGCGGCTTGCCGCGGGCCAATGATCCGAACGTGCTCGTTGGCTTTGAAACCAACGACGACGCTGGGGTGTATCAACTCGGGCCGGAAATGGCACTGGTGCAAACGGTCGATTTCTTCACGCCGATCGTGGATGATCCGCACACGTTTGGGCAGATCGCCGCAGCCAATTCGCTGAGCGACATTTACGCCATGGGCGGCAAGCCCATCTCCGCGCTGTCGATCGTCGGCTTTCCCGACAAGGGCGAACCGAAAATTCTCGAGCAAATTTTGCGCGGCGGCCATTCCAAAATGGCGGAGGCGAAGTGCAGCGTCATCGGCGGGCACTCGATTCGAAACGACGACATTCAATTTGGCTATGCGGTCACGGGTTTGATTCATCCGCAACGGGTTTGGCGCAATGTAGGCGTGCAAACGGGCGACGTTCTGCTGTTGACCAAAGCCCTCGGGACGGGCGTGCTCTCGACGGCGCTCAAGAAAGATGCCGCGGCGGCCGGGGATCTCCGAGCAGCTATCGCGTCGATGTCGGAGCTGAACCGAGTTGCCTCGGAGGCGCTTCAGGAATTCGAGGAGAAGGCTCAATCCGCCCACCCGATTCATGCCGTCACGGACATCACCGGATTCGGTTTGCTGGGGCACGCGCGAGAAATGGCGCTAGGAGATCCGGCGCGACACATCGCGGCGGTTTCGCTGCAAATCGATCACACGGCGATCCCTTATTTGCCCGGCGCGGAACAAGCGGCGCGCGAAGGCTTTCTCCCCGGCGGCTTGAAAAATAACCGGGAGTTCCTTGGCGATTGCGCAGGCTTCGCCGAAGGTGTTCGGCAGGAATTCCGCGACCTGCTCTTCGATCCGCAGACTTCGGGCGGCCTGCTCGTTGCCCTCGCACCGGAATTCGGCAGCCAGGCACTGGAAGTCCTTGGCCACCACGGCGTGAGTGCCCGTCGCATCGGCGTGGCCATTCCAAAAAGCAAGCCGCTGATTTCCGTACAATGAGTGGGGATTCTCAAAAAGCAGATCCCTCTGCCTAAGGCCGCGGAAGACGGCGATCTGAGGGTGCGGGATAACCGTTCGGTGCGGTGGGGCTCGGATGACATCACCTTTGGCGTGACCGAAGAATCGGAACAAAGTCCCGGGAGGAGAAAGGCGCGGGTCTAAAGAGAGCCGCCACTGCAAATGGACACCATAACGCACGGAATCGCGGGAGCGCTCATCGGGAAGGCGATTTTTGGCGGCGAGGATCTGTTTGGTCCGTCGACTGGCGCCGCGAGCGTAAGAGAAAAGAACGGGTCTCGAGACCTGCCACGATCCAAGGTGAACCGGGGCCGCATTGTGACTTGGTCGCTCATGCTCGGAGCGATCTTCCCGGACTCCGATGTGCTTCGCGACCTGCTCTCGCACGACCGGCTGCTCGTTGTCACCTGGCACAGGAGCATCACTCATTCGCTCGTGATGCTTCCGCTTTGGGCGCTGCTGCTTGCGGGAATCACGCGCGCTTTCACAAGCTGGCGCAAATGGGAGGCGCCTTCGTTTGCTGCGCTCAGTCGAATCTATGCAGTCGGCATTCTGAGCCACATCCTGCTGGACCTGGTAACTTCATTTGGCACCATGATTTGGTCGCCGCTTAAATGGTCGCGTCCCGCCTGGGACCTGCTGTTTATCGTCGACTTCACCTTCACAGCCATCCTCCTGGTTCCGCAGTTGCTCGCTTGGGTTTATTCCGAGCCTGCGAAAATGTGGTCTCGCGCCCTGGGCACCTGGCTCGTATTCATGCCGGTCCCGGTGATGGTGGCCCGCCTCGCCGAAGCGGTGGAGGCGCCGATTTCGGGACAAACGGTTTTGGGCGCAATGATGGTCATCACGGCGGTTTTTCTTCTACCCTCCATTCGTGGTTGGGGCCTGAAAATGCGACATGGCCGGTGGAACAGCGCGGGGTTTGCCGCGGCCTTGGCTTACGTTGCCCTCACCATTTTTGCGCATCGCGTGGCTCTCGCGCGCATCCACAAGTTCGCGGAGCTCGATCATTTGCAGGTCGCATCGATTGGCGCACTTCCGCTTCCACCCTCGCTTTGGCATTGGGACGGGTTGGTGCGGTCTGAGCGCGGGGTCTACGAGCTGCGCATGGATCTCGCCGACACGTCGGCGAGCGACACCGACTTACTTGCGCACGAGCATCGTTATTATCCCGACACGCCGCCGAATTCCTACATTGAAGAAGCCAAACGCTTGCCGGAAGTCCAGAAAGTATTGTGGTTCGCGCGTTTTCCGGTGACGCGTTTTCACAAAGAGGGCGGCGAGGCCATCGTGGACATCATGGATGTCCGATTCTCACGTACCACTGCCGGGCGCCCGCCCGCCTTCACGTATCGTGTTCGCTTCGGAGAGGACGGCAGCCTGCTTTCCCAAGGTTGGGCGACACGTTAAGGTCGAAATTCCTCTACCCGGCGAAACAGGCTTTTCGGATTGCCTATCCCTTGCGCTTCGAGTTCGTCGAACAGGCATGACCTCTCGACTGACCTGCCTTGCGTTGTGGTCCGCTCGTATGGGGTTGGTCCTTGTTTGCGCGGCTGCTTCGGCCGAGGAAGCAAACCGCGTCCAAATTCACACCGACTTCACGGAGGGCGATGCTTCGCTGGCCATTTTGAATGAGCGCCACGCTGGCTAGCCGCCCACCGACGCGGCCGACGCGGATTGGGAATTGCTATTTTCGACCGAGCCCTACCAGCGCCTCAACGCACCAGCGAACTGAGCTCCAGACCCTTCGAAGCTCCCGCGTCTCATCAAAAACCGTCGTTGAGCCGCTAGAAACAGCCATCGCATGCTAACGAGCAGGTGGTTTGCTGTCCGCTGGCTGAATGACCACTTGCCGGTCTTCTCCGATGCCGACGCTTTGCGTGCGCACCCCGGGAATGTCTTTCACCGCCAGGTGCACGATGCGGCGCTCGCGGGAAGACATGGGATTTAGGCGGAAGGGCTGCTTGGTTTGCTGCACGCGCTCGGCAGCGACACGCGCGGTCATCTTCAATTCTTCGAAACGCAGCGCGCGGTATCCGCCGCTATCGATGTGAATTTTCTCGTGGTATGCAGGTTCCAGTCGCAGCGCCTTGAAGGCCAGGTGTTCGAATGCCTTCAAAACGTCGGCGCCTCGCTCCAACAACATTTCCTTGTCGCGCCCGTCGAGGTCGGCGACCACCTCCGCCTCGCCTTCTGCCGGCGAGCCGTCCCCGGAAACCGCGCGCACGTTGACCTTCAATTCGAGGCCGGAGGCGCCCACGATGTTTTCGAGAAACTGCCGCAGCGCCTCGGCGGTGGCCTGCCGGTCGAGCTTTCCGTCTCGAATGAGTTCGGAGGACATAAGTCGTTTTATCTACAATGGCGCGCCCGGCAGTAGCAAGCGCAAATCGCAAAGATCGCCACAGAGAAAACCGCAGGCTTCCGGACTCACCGTGCCCTACAACCCTGCGATCGGGAGACTGCCCGCTAAGATTTCTTGCCATTCTTGTCGCGCGCGGGTTTGCCCGGAACGGGCAGCGGATGCTTCCGGTTCAAATACCACTGCTGCGCGATCCCCACCACGCTGCTCGTGAGAATATACACCGCCAGGCCGCTGGGATAGGGGATAACCATAAACATGGCGGCCATGCCGATGGGCATGATTTTCATCATGGCCTGCTGCTGCGGGTCGGTGGCGGTCATGGGGGTCATCTTCGACACTAAGTACATCGACAAACCCATCAGCAACGGCAAAATGTAATAGGGATCCTTTGCCGACAAATCCGTAATCCAGCCGAACCAGGGCGCGTGGCGCAGTTCGATGGTCCCCTGCAGAGCGCGATACAACCCAAACCAAATGGGAAACTGCAGAAGCTGCGGGATGCAGCCGCCCACGGGATTGATGCCCTCCTTGCTGTAGATCGCCATCACTTCCTTGTTCATTTCCGCCTTGCGCGGATCGCGCATGGAATACTTCTTGTACTTTTCCTGAATGGCTTTGACTTGCGGCGCCACGCGCTGCATTTTCAGCGTCGTTTTGTAGCCGGAGAGGCGCAGCGGGAAAAGCAGCATGTTCAAAATCAGAGTGAGGGCGACAATCGCCCATCCCCAATTCGGAATGTAGCTGTGCAGCCACTTCAAGCCGTGGAACAGCGGCTCGGCAATGAACTCGAGCCATCCGAAATTCACCAAACCCTGCAGGGGCGGGTTCATTTTTTTCAAGTCGTCGTAATCTTTCGGCCCGACATAGACGCGCAGCCCGAGCGTGCTGGAGGAAGAAGCCGCCGCAACTTCAGGCAGCGCTTCGGGAGTAGCTTGCTCACAGACCTTAACCGTCTGCGGAGCCTTCCAGTAGCGCGTCTCGAGCGTTCCCGGCGCGGAGCCGCTCGGCGGAAGAAACACAGCCGCAAAGTAGGTGTCCTCGATGCCAACAAAGTCTTTCCCACGCTGCCACAGACCAGGGCCCCACTTGTCGAGGTCTTCGAGCTTCTTGTACGAGTAGTTCGTGATTTTTCCGCCTTCGCTGTAGTACGTAGTCACCCTATCGATCGGAGCAGGATTAGCTACCGTGCAATCTCCAAATCCGCCGAGCCACGCAAGTCCCGCATTGGTGGGGTTGCCGTTCCGCTTGGCGGAGGTTTCCACGCGCACGAGGTAGCTGTGATCGAAGTGAAAATGTTTCGTAACTTCCAGTTGGCCGTCACTCCAGGTGAACTCCACGTCGGTGGGTGCATCGAGCGTGCTTGCGGGTGTTGAAACACGATAGAGCCCGCCGTTCGCGGCGTTTTGCAGTTGCTCATCGTCAAGAATCACGGCAAACGGCCAGCCACCGGTTTGCTGGGAAGCTTCCGCGTGCACCAGGTCGAGCACGCACGGCGGATTGGAACCGTCCCTGCACTTCTGCGGCGGTTTCGTATCGTCCGTATACTTCTTGAGCTTCCAGCTCTTGACCACGGCACCCTTGTTCGAAATCTCGACGCGATAAAGATTGTTCTCGATGGTTATCGTGCGTTCCTCAGAATCACTGATTCGCGGAACGTTCACAGGCGTCGCGGCAACTGCGGCTCGTGCCGGTGCGCTCTCGGAGCCTTTTCCCTCGGAGGGAGCAGCTGTGGAGGGACCGGAAGTGGCGGGACCTGTTGAAATCGGCCGGTTCGGGCGCGGGGGTTGCACCTGCGGCTTCGGCCCATAATATTTTGCCCAAACCAGAATCACCAAAATCGACAGCAGCGACGCCACAAGAATTCGCAATTCCGGCGTGAACTTGTCCTTTTGTCCGGGAACGACACTCAAGAATGCACCTCATGCGGAATCTCTCGAGAGTGGGTCGCGACCCACGCGCCACGCCAAAGCGCTCGATCGCTTCGTAGGCATACTGCGAGCAGGTGGGATGAAAGCGGCAGTTCCCCGCAAACAGAATGGACAGATAGGTCTTGTAGAACCTAAGAGCCAAAAGGGAGATGTGCACCGGCAGCGACAGTGGGACAGAGTTCAGTCTGTCCTCTTCTCTTTGGAGCTTCGCCATCTTTTGTTCGCTCACTTCCTCGCCTGCCCGGCGCTCGCGAGCAGCCGCAGCAAATCCGCCGTAAGCTCCGCAAACGGCGCTTGGGCCACCGCACTCTTCGGGTGAATCACGATGTCCCATCCCGCGGATATCTCCCTCCGGTGGCAGCGCACGATTTCGCGCACGCGCCGCCGGATGCGGTTGCGCACCACCGCTCCGCCGAGCGCTTTCTTAATGCTGACGCCAAAGCGGCTCTGCGGCAATTCGTTGGCGCGAAAGAAAACTGTGAAGTGGGAGCTCGAGCGGCGCCTTCCGGCGCGGTAGACAGCGTCAAATTCGCCGCGCCTCACAAGCCGCGCCTCGCGCGGAAACCTCATCTCCTCTTTGCCCGCAGGGCCGGACATGGGCGGGCTTCCGGCGCTACTCAGGGGTGAGCCGATGGCGCCCTTTCTTGCGCCGCGCCGCGAGCACTCTGCGGCCGCCTTTCGACTTCATGCGTGCGCGGAAACCGTGCGTCTTCGCGCGACGGCGGCGTCGCGGTTGATAGGTGCGCTTTGGCAAAGCAATCCCCCTTTGTAGTACGCAACCGCGCGGTGGTCCGTTTCACCCGCGGCGCGAACAGCCCCTAGCCACTTTTGCGGCTGATTTCGAATTTCTTAGTGTATGCGACCCTTGCGCACACGGTCAAGAAAGGTCGGGCGTGGGCAGGAGTTCCGCGTCAAGCCGCAGCGATGTTACGCGGCTGGTCTGGCCAGCTCAGGCGAAAGTGCGCGGGCGCACGGGGCCGGCAGCCGAACAAGCTGGTTCTGTTTTTGTGA
>WNGH01012166.1_pt1 | contig 19103 bp, 19 predicted proteins | sample 5400631 | NCBI WGS metagenome assembly WNGH01 (sample SAMN13153373, study PRJNA577476) | soil metagenome | isolation source: 115 cm soil or saprolite under Garry oak tree replicate 1 | place: USA:California | collected 2016-06-15
TGAAGACGGAGAGTCCCGCGCGGTCGAACGACGTCGATCTCTTCCCGGGTGCGCAGATCAGGTGGGGCTTGGGCTACATGCTCAACATGCAGCCCGGGCCGAACGGTCGGAGCGCGGGCACCGTGAGCTGGGGCGGGATCTTCAACACCTATTACTGGATCGATCCGGCCAAGCGCGTCACCGGGTTGATCATGACCCAGATCCTTCCCTTTGCCGATCAACGGGTGCTGAAGCTCTACGGCCAGCTCGAGGGCGCTGTCTACGAGACGTTGAAGTCGGTCTGATCGGCGCCCGCGGCGCTTGCGCTCGCGCACCGGCGGACCGTATCGTCACGACCATGGATCCGAGGACGGTGCGGTTCGAAGGCTTCGAGCGCATCCACCTGGTCGCCGACGTGTGGGGCGACGATCGCGACTGGCCCGTGCTCCTCATGCATGGCGGCGGCCAGACGCGCCACGCCTGGGGCAACACGGCGCAGGTCCTGTCCGGGCACGGCTGGCGGGCCGTCTCCCTCGACCTGCGCGGCCACGGCGACAGCGAGTGGGCGCTCAACGGCGACTACTCCTTCACGACCTACGCGGCCGATTGCGTCGCCGTCGTCGACCAGCTCGGCCGGCCGCCCGTGCTCGTGGGCGCCTCGCTCGGCGGGGTGACGGCCATGCTTGCCGAGGGCGGCTCCGATCGCGTGGTGTCGAGCGCCCTCGTGATCGTGGACGTCGTGCATCGCACCAACCCCGCCGGCGTCCAGCGGATTCGAGATTTCATGAGCTCCGGCCTGCGGGGATTCGCCACCCTGGAGGAAGCGGCCGAGGCCATCGCGGCGTATACCCCGAATCGCCCGCGGCGCGTGAATCAGGCCGGGCTCATGAAGGTGCTGCGCCAGAGGCGCGATGGGCGCTGGTACTGGCACTGGGACCCGAAGTTTCTCGACCGGGGCCGCACCGAGGTTCCGCCCAGCGACTTTCAGGCGCTCTTCCAGGCGGCCATGCGAAGCATCCGGGTTCCTACCTTGCTCGTGCGAGGCAAGCTCAGCGACGTGGTCACCGAGGAGGGCGTGCGGGAGTTCCTCGCGCAGATCCCCGGCGCCAAGCTCGTGGACGTGGGCGGCGCCGCGCACATGGTGGCCGGTGACCAGAACGACGCTTTCTCCGAGTCGGTGGTCGAGTTCCTCGAGCGGGATGTCCGGCCGACCCTTCGCGAACGTGCGTGACCGAGCGTGAGCCGGACCGCGGTCGGCTCGTCGTCGATGCCGACAAGCGACTGACGGAGCAGCTGCGCGCGTTGAGCCGGCAACGCATGGTGTTCTTCGCCGGCCTGCCCGGCACCGGCAAGAGCCTCCTCGTCCATCAGCTCGTGCACCTCGCGGCGGGGAGCGGCCGGAGCGTGCACCTGCTGCAGTGGGACGTGGCGCGCCCGGTGTTCGAGGCGACCGTGGCCGGCCGGCGATATCCGCTGCTCGAGGGCGTCACCCATCCGGTCATCCGCAAGGCCGCCGGGCTCTGGGCGCGGCGGGCGCTCGTCCTGTGGAGCGAGCATCATCGCGATCCGCGGCATCTGCTCGCCGGTGAGACCCCTTTCGTGGGCAACCGCTTCGTCGAGCTGGCGCGGCGGCGCGACGACGAGGCCGAGGCTCTGCTCTCAGCAAAGTCATGCCGGTTCGTGATCGCGGTGCCGTCGTTCGAGGTGAGGCGGTTCCTGGAGGCGCGGCGGGCCCTCCGGGCGGCAAGCCCGCTCCATCCCCGCGAGCGCGAGGACGCGCCGCCGAGCGTCCTACACGATCTCTGGCGCGAGCTCGCAGAAGTGGCGGGCCGGCTCGGGCTGGCGAGCGGCGCGGCCGGCGTGAGCGCGACCAATGCGGTCGTACCCTACGACCCGCTCGTCTATCGCCGCGTGTACGAGCTGGTGCTGCGACACCGCCACGTCGAGGTCGCCTCGCTCGACGCGATTCTGCCGACCGAGTCGCTCTCGGTTTACGATTTCGCGGTCACCCCGGATGATCTCGTCCCGACGGAGATCGAAGCGGAAGAGGTAATCCACGAGGTCGAGCGCGACTATCCGGACCCCACGCGCCTCGAGGCCGAAGTTGCCCGCTGGTGGGAAGTGTGAGTCGGCGTTAGCTGAAGGCGGGCATGACCTCGCGGGCGAAGAGCTCCATGGAGCGCAGGATGCGCGGGTGCTCGAGGTCGCCGAACCAGAAGCTGCAGTTGAAGTGCGTGATGCCCACCAGCTCCTGGATGCGCTTGATCTGACGGATGCACGTGTCGGGCGTGCCGATGACCAGGTAGCGGTCCAGCAGGTCGTCGGTGTCGGGCTCCTTGGGCGCGGGCACGGCAATGGCGCGTCCACGCTCCACGCGCTCGTAGTGGTTGCGCAGGCTCAGCGTCACCCGCATGTTCCACCGGGCTTCCTCGGCGGCCGCCCGCGCGTCCGCGGCGCTGTCCGTCACGTAGACGGCGCGCTGCACGCCGACCTCGAGCGGCCGCGCGGGCTTGACCTCGGCCACCAGCCGGTCGAAGAGGCGACGGAACTCGCCCATCCGCTCGAGAGGCACCCCGAAGCCGCCGGTGAGGACGTTGAAGCCGCGGCGCACGGTCGCTTCGATGGACTCCGGGCTCTGCGCGGTGACCCAGATGGGCGGGTGTGGCTTCTGCAGTGGCTGTGGAAACACAGAGGTCTCGGGGATTGTGAAGAGCTTGCCCTCGTAGCTGAAAGGCTCGCCCCGGAAGGCCTTGAGAATGACGTCGACGGATTCTTCCCACCGGCTGCGCGCGCTGTCGAGCTCGAGCCCGAGCCGCTCGAACTCGTAGTGCTGATAGCCGCGGCCCAGCCCGATGTCCACGCGCCCGCCCGCCAGCTGATCGAGGGTGGCGATCTCCTCGGCGATCACGAGCGGGTGGTGGAGGGGAACCACGATGACGGCCGTGCCCACGCGGAGCCGCGTGGTCTTGGCCGCGATGAACGTGGCGAGCTGCGCGGGCCGCGAGAGATAGCCGTAGGTCGAGAAGTGATGCTCGGCGAGCCAGACATTGCGGAAGGAGAGCGTCTCGGCGGCCTGGGCGATGTCGATGGCCCGCGAATAGATCTCCTGGGACGAGCGCGCGGAGGGCGACTGCATCAGCAGGAACGTTCCGAACTTGATGGCCATGCCTACCTCGCGCGGGCCTTGTAATACGGATGTGGCTGTCCCGGCACCTTGACGCGCATCGTGTAGACCGACGTGCGGGCGGTGAAGAACAGCGTCTTGAGGTCGGGGCCGCCGAAGGCGAGGTTGGCCGGCACCTCGGGGGTGCGGATGATGCCGAGCTGGGACCCGTCGGGGGCGAAGACCCACGTGCCGCCCGGGCCCGTGCAGTAGACCCGGCCTTCCACGTCCACCTTCATGCCGTCGGGCACGCCATCCGTCTCGTCTGAGGACATGTCGGCGAAGATGCGCCGGCGCATCATCTTGCCGGCGGCGTCCAGCTCGAGCACGTGGATGTACTGCGCCCAGCGTGTGTTGGCCACGTAGAGCCTGCGCTCGTCGGGGGAGAAGGCGAGGCCGTTCGGATACTCGAAGTCGGCGACCAGGCTCTGCGTGCCGTCGGGCGCCACCCGATAGACGCCGGCGTACGGCAGCTCGCGCTCGCCCAGAGGCACGCGCAGGCCGGGATCGGTGAAGTAGATGCTCCCGTCCGACCTGCACACGACGTCGTTGGGCCGGTTGAGGCGCTTGCCCTCGAAGCGATCCATGAGGACCTCGATGCGCCCGTCGCCGGCCGTGCGCGTGACACGCCTGTTCTCCCCCTCGCAGAGGACGAGCCGGCCCTGGAGGTCGAAGGTGGTGCCGTTGCCCCCGCCCGTCTTCTCGCGGACGACTTCGTGCGGGCGGCCGGGAGTCAGCCGGTAGAGCACGCTGGATCGAACGTCGACGAAGTAGTAGAAGCCGTCGGGATGCCAGAGGGGCCCTTCCGTGAACACGAAGCCCGTGGCGAGGCGCTCCGCCTGCGTCGTCTCGAGAATCGTCGAAAGCTCGTCAGCCATCTTGCGTTACTCCTGGGTGGCGGCCGTGCGTCACTGCTTCTTGAGTCGCACGTCCTCGAGGGGCGCCGACCACGGGTACGGATTGATGAGCATCAGCGCGGGCTCGGCCACCCGCGAGCCGATTCCGCTGGGCCAGATATACTCGTAGATCGGGCCATAGCGCACGCGCTCGTAGACGAGCCGCTGGATCTGGTGCAGCATGACCTCCCGCTTCTTGCGGTCCATCTCCACGGCTTGCTGCTTGTAGAGGGCGTCGATGTCGGGGTAGCCGCCGTAGGCGTACGCCCCGTCGCTCGGGATGATCTCGGAGATGCGCGAGGCGGCATTGCCATAGAGGGCGGTCGAGCAGACGCACAGCCCCTTCGCCTTCTTCGACGCGATCAGCGCGATGTAGGCCCCGCGCTCCATGGGCCGCATCTTCAACCGGATGCCCACCGCCTGCATGTACTGGACGATCGCCTCGCCCAGCGAGAAGTAGGGAGGAAGCTGGTGCAGCTCGCCGGCGTCGAAGCCGTTGGGGTAGCCCGCCTCCGCGAGGAGCTGCTTGGCCCTCGCAGGGTTGTACGGGTAGGGCTCGAGAGGCAGCGCGAACTCGAAGGTCCGCGGGACGTGGTTGCCCGCGGGCTTGGACGCGCCCAGCGTCTCCGCGTCGCTCAGGGCCTGACGATCGATGGCGTAGTTGGCGGCAAGGCGCACCCGCCGGTCGTGCCACGGGGATTTCGGATCCCACTGATCGAGGAAGTCCAGGTAGAAGATGGCGATGCCGCCGGAGAAGGCCAGCTTGAGGTTGGGATCACGCTTGACCTCTTGCGCCTGGGGGACGTCGAGGAGGTAGGCAATATCGACCTCGCCCCGCTTCAGCATGGCGAGCCGCGTGGTGCTCTCCGGCACGCTCTTGTAGACCAGCCGCTTCACCGAGGGGACCTTCCGCCAGTAGCTTTCGTTGGCCTCCATCACGAGCTCGATACCGGGAGTATGGCTCACGAACTTGTAGGGCCCGAGCCCCACGGGGGCATTCTTGAAGCCGTCGTCGCCCACACGCTCGATGTATTTCTTGGGCACGACCCAGCCCGCCCCCGACACCATGGTGCCGTAGAAGGTCATGAAGTCCGGCCAGGGCTCGTGCAGGACGAAGCGCACGCGCGAGGGGCTGACGACGACCACCTCCCGGACCTTGTCGCGGAGGACCTTGGAGCCCTTGGCGCGATGGAAGCTGAACTTCACGTCCTCGGCGGTGAAGGGATCGCCGTTGTGGAACTTGAGGCCCTCGCGCAGCTTGAACTCGTAGACGCGCTGGTCGGCGCTGACCGTCCAGGATTCGGCCAGGCTGGGGCTCATCAGATTGCCGGGCATGGGCTTCACGAGCGCGTCGTGAATCGCGTAGAGGACCCAGAAGGGAGTGAGCTGGCCCGACACCTCGGCCGGATCGAACCAGACGGGCGACAGTGTCACGTAAAGGGCCCAGCGCATCTCGCCTTCCGGCTTCGTCTGGGCCGCGGCGGGGCCGGCGAGGGCGCCAATGAGCAGGACGCAGACGAGCGTGATGGCCGGGGCGAAATCGCGTGGTCGAATCATGCCGTCATTGCCATGAGGCCTCCGCCTCCGCCGAATGCGAGGGACCGGGGAACTCTATCACGAGGGCCGAGGCTGGGCGAGGCGCCTACATGGTTTGCGCGAGCACCTCGCCTTCGCATGACAGCAGCTCGCCCACGACCTTCTCCGGGGTGAACATCGTGCCGTACAGGTTCGGGTAGGCGATGGACCGATCGATGCCCCGCGCCTGCGCGGCCGTGAGGCGCGCATGGAACCGAGAGACGGCCTCGGCGTAGCGCGCGACCGGATCATCGGGGAGCGCCTCGTCGAGGGAGGCGGCATAGAGCATCTCGGAGCGCGCGACGTGGTGCAGGACACGGCGCAGCGGCCAGCCGCCGTCGGGCGGCAGCCAGTCCAGCTCATCGTCGGTGAGGCCGGCGGCGCGCTGAGCGAGAAGGCGCACGGCCTGGTCGATGCGCCAGAGCCAGGCATCGAGGTCCGCGGGGGTCAGGGGGAGCCGATCTTCCGGGAGCGTCACCGTGGAGGGCACCCAGCCGTCCGTGGGTCTCGGCACGACGCCATCCCGCCGCCACAGTTGCCACTGATCGATCTGGTTCAGGTGGTCGAGGGCATGGTCGAGCACGCGGCGCAGGGGCTTCCGGGGCGATACGTGTAGGTTTCTACAGACGTGTAGTCGATCCGCGCCCGGCCGGCCCCGCTCTGGGTCAGCCGAGAAAAGATCTGGTTGGTCATGGGTGATCGCACCTCGACGGACGGGCCGTGCTCGAGGAGCCGGACGAGATGTCGGCGCGCGTCGGCATGCCCGGCTTCGACGTGCGCGACGGGGTCGACAGGGGCGGGCGCGAGGGTCCACGCCGCCACCATGCGCGCGGCCGTGGCCTGAGCGAGCGCGGCCGCCGCGTACCGGCCCGTGCGTCCCGCGGCGAGCACGCTTTCGCGCGACCTGTCGAGCGCCTCGGTCCACCGATCGGTCGTCATCATGAGAAGAGCTCCTTCCAGGACGCGACGCGGCGGCCGTGCCAGGTCGGTCCCTCGCGGACGAATCGCCACTCGGGATTGCGCTTGACGTCGCGGAGCGCGGCACAGACCTGGTGGAAGGTTGGCACGTCTCGGTCGGCGCACTCGAAGTACGTGAGAAAGTCGTAAGCGCCGTCCGGGGCAGGGTGCGTGTCGTGCCGGTACGTGCGCCGGAGGAGGCACGCGATGCCGGCCTCCGTCGCGAGGGCGTGCCCTTCGGCGCGCATGCGTCCCTGCTCGTCGTAGGTGGGCAGAAAATACGTGTGGCGCTCCATCCAGTCCTTGCGCCACCACTCCGCCGTCTTGCTCATGGGGACGAGAAATCCGTTCGGCATTGCCGTGCCCGGCTGTTGGACGACCTGGCGCTCGTACGCCCACTTGTTCATCGCGGCGCCCGTATAGCTTCGCGGGCGTCGCACCCCCTGGAGGACGTGCACCTGCACTCCTGGCGAGATGAGCCGCGCCGTCTCTGCGCTGAGCTCCGTGATGGTATCGGGCCGCTTGGAAGCGACGTGGATGACCCAGTCGGCCTGGAGGACCGCCTCGTCGGCTATGTCGGCCGGGGTCGCTCCCTGCCGGCGCAGGAAGGCGATGGACTCGACGGGCGGAGTCTCGCCCGGGTCGAATTCGTTGCGCAGCCCGAGCCGCTCGGCCAGGGCGTCGATGGGCGCCGCGGCCGCCTTGCCGGCATCGCCGCCGCTCGACCGGCGCAGACAGAGATAGGCTCCGTGGCCGAGGATCTCGCTCGCGAGGACTTCGTCGCTGTCCATAGGGCACCTCCTGCCGCCCAGACTAGGGGCGACAGCGGAATGTGTCCAATGCATATATCTTGTCTCTCCCATCAGCTATGCTGATGGCCATGGAGATCGACCAGGTCGAGACCTTCGTGGCCATCATCCGCCGCGGCGGTTTCACCCGCGCGGCGTCCTCCCTTCACCTCTCCCAGCCCGCGGTCAGCCGGCGGCTCGACCTCCTCGAGCGGGAGCTGGGCCGCCCGCTCTTCGACCGGACGCGGGGCGGGGCGCGCCTGACCGAGGCGGGACAGGCCTTCCTCCCTCATGCCGAGGCGTTGCTCGCCTCGATGCGGGACGGCGTGGAGGCCGTCCGCGGGCTCGATCGAACGGATCGGGGGGTGGTCACGGTCGCCCTCGTGGGGACCCTGGCGAGCACGGAGCTGACCACGCGGCTCAAGCGGTTTCGCCGGGCCTATCCCGACGTCAGGCTCGCCGTCCGCACCGCCCTCAGCCGGGAGGTCAGCGCCCTCGTCCGGCGCGGTGACGCCGCCCTCGGGCTGCGCTATTTTGCCGATCCCGATCCTGATCTCGTCTCGGTGCCGCTCTACGGCGAAGGGCTGGTGACGGTATGCGCGCCGACCCATCGGCTCGCCCGCGCGCGCAAGGTGACCGCGAAGATGCTGGCGGGCGAGGCCTGGGTCGCCTTTCCCGTGCGGCAGGGCTCCTCGGGCGAGTCATATGCCGAGATGCTGGCGGAGCGTCTGGCCGCGCTCGGGCTGAGCAGCGCCGAGATCGTCACCATCGATTCGGGCTGGGCCTCCTGCCTTCGAGCGGTGTGGAGGAGGAATTGCGCGTGGGGACGCTCCGGGCGCTCCCGGTTGCGGCCATGCGTCTCGAGGTGCCCGTCGTCCTCGTGCATCGCCGGCGCGGCCACCTGAGTGGGGCCGCGCGCGCCCTCATGGCCCTCCTCGCCGAGCGTCAGAAGGCCGGGTGAGGGATCAGCGGGCCGGACGCTTGCGCGGGCGAGGGCGACGCGGGCCGAGCGCGCGCATCACCTCGGCGGCGATCAGCTTGCCGCGGAGCTTCATGACCTTCGTGGCTGTCTTCGCCCGCGCCATGGCCGGCCAGCCGAAGTAGCCTCGAGTCTTGCGGTCGATCTCCCGGAATCGACGGGCCCCTCGCTTCAGCCGGGCACGAAAGTCCACCCACGCGGGCGGCAACTTCCGCGCCACCGAGTGCCGCACCAGCCCGGGCCTGACGGAGAGCATCATCGCCGTCTCGAGCTCCCCCGAGTGCCATTCCGATTCCGGCCTCGGGCTTCTCAGCAATCGAAGGACGCGCGGGTTCGACATCGCGTCATTGGCCGCTTGGTCGGGAGCGAAGCCGGCATAGACCACGCGGAGCTTCCGTCCTCGCTCGAGCGCGCGCCGGGCCGCGGCCATCGCGCGGAGGTGATCGGGGTCCGCCTGGTAGTTGACGAGCACGAAGCGGCGAAAGCCGTGACGGGCGAGGGCGCGGACCACCTCGACGATCAAGCGGGTCACGAGCGGCCTCGAGAGCGACACCGTTCCGCTCCACTCCTCGGCCAGCGTGCTCACGCCGTACGGGAGCGCGGGAGCGAGCACGGGCTGCCAGCCGCCGCGCCGGAGATGAGGCGCGAGGCGCCGCGCCAGCTCCTCGGCCCCGAGCCAGTCCACGAGCAGGGGAAGGTGCGGGCCGTGCTCCTCGACCGCGCCCAGGGGAAGAAGGATCACCGAGCGCGGGTCGCGGGCGAGCCGCGCGGCGTCCACGTACGTGCACTCGCCCAGCTTGATCATGCCTCCCGCGGGCCCTGACGGTTCACGGGGGAGACTATACACGCCGCCCGGAGCCATCTGCGCTGACGAGTCCGCGGCTGCTCCGCGCTCTAGTTGCAGGCGCCTCGACCTCCAGACTAGACTCTGTAACGAACGCTCATGCCGACCGTGCTCGCTCATCCGGCGTTGCCCCTGGCGATTGGTCTCGGATTGGGACGGCAGATCATTTCAGGAAGGCTGCTGGCGGCCGGGGTGGCCGCCTCGATCTTGCCTGACGTCGACGTCCTGGCCTTTCCGCTCGGCGTTCAGTACGGATCGGCCTTCGGCCATCGGGGATTCACCCACTCGCTCGTGTTCGCGCTGGCGGCGGCTCTGGTGGGTGGCGGCTGTCATCGAGCGCTTCGCACCCGATTTTCTCGCGCCTTTCTCTTCATCCTGGCATCGGCCGCTTCGCACGGGATTCTCGACGCCTTCACCAACGGCGGGCTCGGCATCGCGTTCCTGTGGCCGTTCTCCGGCGAGAGGTACTTCGCCCCCTACCAGGTCATCGAAGTGTCGCCGATCGGGATCTCGCGGTTTCTCACGTCGAGAGGGCTGTCCGTGCTGGAGTCGGAGCTCGTCTGGGTATGGGCGCCCTGCGTGGTCCTGGGCGTGGCGCTGGCTCTGCTCGGCGCGCGCCTGTCCAGAGCACCGCGAGCTACGGCCAGGTCTCCTGGATCGCCGTGATGCGGATGGGCCGGGGCTCCGGGGACATCTTGGCGGGCGGCTTCTGGGGCAGCTCAGGGCTGCGCGCATGACTTCCGAGCAGAGAGAAGACCTGCTTGACCAGCCCCTCGTATTCCTCCACGGTGCTCCGGTAGATGTCGAGGACGGGGAGATCGTGGAGGTCGGCAGTGGTCAAAGGAGCGTCGGGACGGTATCCACGGAGATCGATGGCCTGGAAGCAGGAGCGGGTGGGCTCAGGGTTGTCCGTAACGAGAATGACGTAGAGGTCCGGCCATTGCTCGGCGACGTCGAGAAGGAACTCTCCGCCATAGCGCCGGAGGAAGTCCGGGATATCGGATCGGTACTTGACTTCCACGCTGAGGACACGATTGAGCGAGGCGTCGCCGCCCGTCCGGTCGACCTGCTTCCAGATGAGGAAGTCCGGCAGGAACTCACTGATGCCCGTCCTGAGCATCTGCTGGACCTGGCTCTCACGGCCGATTCGGGACACCTTGTAGCCGGCGCGGCGGAGGATGCTCTCGACGAACGCCTCGCCGATGCGGCCCTTGAGAGATCTCAGACGATCCATCGCTTAGCCATCCCGCGGCTCATCTGTGCACGAAGGAGGCAAGAAGCGGGCCAGCAATGGATCGCGTGAGATCAACGAGTTGGGTAGCCTGAGAAGGCGGGCGATGGCTCAAATGTGTCAGTCGTAGTGGACGGTTGACATTCTACGAAAGGAGATTGACATGCCCGAAACGGAAGGCTATCGGAAGGGCAGTGAGATGCGGCGGAAGCTGCTAGGCGACGCGTACGCCGACCGCACTAACAACACGACCTACAAGGACCCCGTGATGCGCAAGTTCATCGACGTCGCCACCGAGACGGTCTTCGGCGCGCTGTGGACGCGTCCGGGCCTCGACCTCAAGACGCGCACGCTCATCTGCGTCGTGTCGGACGCCGCCACGGGGCGCGAGCCCGAGCTCGCCATTCATTTGCGGATGGCCCTCCGTCAGGGCTGGACGGAGGAGGAGCTGACGGAGACCCTGCTCCACATGTCCGGCTACGTGGGCGTGCCGATCATTCGCGAATGCATGCTCACGGCCTCCCGGGTTTTCAGCGAGGTCAAGGCCGAGTCGAAGACTTAGATCACGCGCGGGCGAGCGCGTTCCGCTCAACGGCGGACGGCGGCCCAGCGTGCCTTCAGCTCCGCGTGATCCGGGAGATGCCGGGCAGGCGGCCGAGGAAATTGCCGGCCACGCCGCCGTCCACCACGAGGTCGTGACCGTTGATGTAGCGCGCGTCGGGGCTCAGCAGGAAGGCGATGACGTCGGCCATGTCCTCTGGCGTGGCCACCCGACCGAGCGGGACCAGGGCGTTGCGCTGGAAGGCGATGGTCTCGTCGGCATAGGCCTTCTCCGTCATGCCCGTGCGCACCATGCCGGGAGAGATCGTGTTGACGCGGATCCCGTCAGGGCCGAACTCCTGGGCGAGCACCTGCGCCAGCATGATGACGGCCGCCTTGCTCGGCCCGTAGGGGCCCAGGTTCGCGTGCGGGTTGCTGCCGGACATGGACGCGGTCGCGACGATGGCGCCATGCGCGGCCTTGAGGGCGGGATGGGCCGCTTGGGCGAGGAGCCAGGTCGCCCGCGTATTGACCGCGAACATCCGGTCCCAGTCCTCCACGGTGTAGCTGAGCAACGGTCCCGGCCGGTTGATGCCGGCATTGCTCACGAGCCCATCGAGGCCGCCGAAGGCCTTCACCGCCTCGGCGACCACGCGCGCGGGTTCCTTCGCCTCGCCCATGTCCCCGTGCAGGGGCAGGGCTTCGGCGCCCAGCGCCTTGAGCTCGCCGCACAGGCGATCGAGCCCGGGCGAGGGGCCAAGATCCACCGCCGCTACCTTGGCGGCCTGCCCGCTCGCTTTGCCATCGCGGGCCAGGCGAAGGCAGGTCGCCCGCCCGATTCCGCTCGCCGCTCCCGTCACCAGTACGCGCATCCGTGCCTCCTGGGGGTCAGGTCTCACATTATTACGCTTGTTGGATTGTGAGACCTGACCCCGTAGTTACGTAGTTACCGTCGTCGGCAATGGGCAGCCGGGCGGCATGGCGGCCTTTTTCTTCTCGATGATGCCCGCGGCGTACTTCTCGAGATAGTGCGTGATCGTCTCCACGCGGATCTTCACCGAGCCGGCGGGCTTGGTGGAGTCCAGGTCCTGGAAGGAGAAGAACAGCGTGCCCGAGCGCTCGACGATCTGCTCCCAGAGGATCTCGTTGGTGTTCGCGCTGTAGGACGACGGCCACACGTCGTGGATGTCGAAGGGTGACTTGATGATCCCCGCGCGCAAGTCTTCTCCGAAGGCCCACTCGAGCAGATCGGGATCCGTGGGAAAGTACTGGGTCCACAGCACGGGATAGCCGTAAGCCTGGAGATCCCCCTCGATCTCGTGGCCGATGCCCGGGTCCATGTGATAGGGCCGCGCGAGCACGAGCAGGCAGGGCCGCTCCTCCCGCGCGCACCACTCGAGCACCTCGCGGGATTTCTTGCGCAGGCCCTCGGCGAAGGAACGGAGGGCACGGAAGCCTTCCTCGACCGCGCGGGCCATCTCCGCGTGGGTCAGCCGCGGGATCGCCTCGCGCAGTCCGCCCTCGAAGAGCTGCTTGGCCACGAGCTTGGGCTCGTCCAGCGAGACGAAGGGCGTGACGTAGCGAATGCCCTGCTCGGCGAAGACGTCACGCTCCTTGATGAAACCGCCTTTGATGTTCTCCGGCGCCGCCATGACGCGCGGGCAGGTGAGCGTGCGGGCCACGTGACCGGACAGCATCGAAGGCACCGTGTAGATCATGGGGGAGAAGACGATGTCGAGCTTCTCACGCTGGCCGAAGACCAGCTCGCCGTAGTGCCCGGCGATGCACTTGACGGGATAGCAGCAGTCGACGGTGCCGCGCCCCTTGCCGAACTGCCGCCCCTGCTCCTCGGAGGTGTCCCCTGAGAAGACGAGGTTGCGCCGGTCGATCCCGAGGGCGCCGAAGAGCCCGCACCAGAACTGGTGCGTGGACCACATGTTGAGCACCCGGGGGATGCCGACCCGCAGCTTACTCCGCGCCGGCGACGACTCCGGCTTCGGCCCGGCTCCGGCGGAACGCGTCCTTCCGAACCATGTCGGCAACGTTAGGATACTCACGCTTGACCTCCTCGAGCTTCGCCTTCACCACGCGCATCTCGTTGGCGTCTTCCACCAGCCCCTTGGGGCAGGAGTTGCCGCTGATGACGCGCTCCCACCCCGGCGCCAGCGGCACCTTGCTCCAGGCCCGCCCCTGCGCCCCGGGGAGCTTGACGTCGATGAAGGTGCGCGTGCAGTTGATCGGGCACCACTTGCAGACGGTCTCGGCCTTGGTCGTGCTCGTGTAGGTCAGCGCCTCGATGGTGTCGAAGCCGCGGAACTTGCTCGGCGCCCCGCCCTTCCTGAACGAAGCCGCGCAGAGGGCGGCCCCGATGGCGCCCGCCTCGCCCGAGTACGGGTGCAGGACCACGTCGGCGTCCGGCACCTTGCTGCGGATGAAATCCACCTGGGCCTTGACCACCGCCTTGTTCCGGTGCGTGCCGCCCTGGAGGATGAACTTGCGCCCCACCGCGCGCAGGTTCTGGAGCTGGCCGGCGTAGATCCACACATTGATGGGCAGCACGGCCGCGAGGGCGGCCATGATCTCCTCGGCCGACCAGCCCTTGCGCTGCTGGTTCACGATGTCGGACTGGAGAAAGACGCCGCAGCCCATGGCGAGCTGGGGCATGGCCTTGGCCTCGAAGGCCCGCTCGGCGTACTGCTCGAGGGGCACGCTGTAGCGGTCGGCCACCCCCTGGAGGAAGGCGCCGTTGCCCGAAGAGCACTGGGAGTTCAGCCGGAAATCCGCCACGGTGCCCTGGCGCAGGATCATGATCTTCACGTCGGTGCCGCCCACGTCGCAGATGACGTCGGCGTCGGGGAAGAAGTGCAGGGCGGCGGTGGCATGCGCCACCGTCTCGACGATGCCCATGTCGGCGCCCAGCACGTCCTTGAGGAGGTCCTTGCCATAGCCGGTGAGGGCCAGCCCGCCGATGTCCTCGAAGCCGGCCTCGCGCACCTGGCGGAAGAGGGCCTGCGCGTCCTCGATGGGATTGCCCTTGGACAGGGCATAGCAGCTGAAGAGAAGCTCCTGATCGGAGGAGAGGACCACGGCCTTGGCCGTGGTGCTGCCGAAGTCGCAGCCGACGAGCACCGGTCCCGTCGCCTTGCTCTCGGGGGCGGGAGTCGCCGCCGCGCGCCACGTGTCCCACTGGATGCTGAAGGCCTTCAGATCGTCGCCGCCGGAGATGAGCGCGCGTCCGCCCGCCTTGGCCTTCTGCTCGTGCTGGCCCTCGTCGATCCACCAGCGGAGCTTGTCGCGTCCCTGGTACACGGACACGCCCTCGGCCTCGTCCTTCCCGATCTCCACGCACCCGAGGCAGGCGTAGTAGAGCGCCTCGGCGGGCACGATGATGAGAGAGGCAGGATCGCGGCCCTCGGGGAGGGCGATCTTGCGCTGGGCCCAGAGCTTCATCAGGTGATGCCGCCACGCCTCCTGCAGCCCCACGAAGAAGAGGTTGGGGCCGCCGAGGAGCAGGACCTCGGGCATGGGCGTGTTGCCCTTGGTCAGGGTGGCGAGGTTCTGGTAGACGACGGCCTCGAAGAGGCTCGCGATGATCTCCTCGACGGGCACCCCGGTCTTGACGAGCGTGTTCGCGTCGGTCTCCGCGAAGATGCCGCACTTGGAGCTGACCTTGTGGAGCGAGAGCCCTTCGTAGGGCATCTGGGCCAGCCGCTCCGTGGGGATCTGGAGCTTGCGCGCCGTCTTCTCCACGAAGGTGCCCGTGCCCCCGCTGCACGCCGATTGCATGAAGACCTGCTTGGACTTGCCCGAGCCGGTGGCGGTGAAGAAGATCGTCTTCATGTCCTCGCCGCCGATCTCCGACACGAAGCGCACGTCGGGGTGCAGACGGTCCACGGAGGCGGCGACGGCGACCACCTCCTGGATGAGCTTGCCGCCGCAGAGGGGTGCGATGAAGCCCGCGCCCGAGCCCGTGAAGAAGATGCGGTCGCGGCCCGCGACCACGCCCGCCTCGGTCTCCACGCGCTCGAGAAACTCGTGGACCTTCTCGGCCTGGCGCGTGTTGTGGCGCTGGTAGTCCTGCCAGGTGGCCTTCCCGTCTTCCACCACGACCGCCTTCACCGTGGTGGAGCCGACGTCCATTCCGACGATTTTCATCGCGCAGCTACCCGCGGCCGAGCTGCTTGGCCACGTGCAGGACCATGTTGGCCGCGGTGCCGACGGCGTCGCCGTGTGGCACACGGTAAGTGGCACGCTTCATTTCCGGATGCTTGTCGACATAGGCGCGCACCTGCTCCAGGGACAGCCCCGTGCTCGCGAGCGCCTCGTCCAGCTCCTTCTGCGCGCGCTTCCTGGCCTCGGTGAGGATCATCTGGCAGCGGGAGAGCGCGTGGACCTCGGCGTCGCCCTTGATCTCGAGGGGCGCGTAGAGGATCTCGGGATACTTGCCGAGCACTCCCGCCATGGCCCCGATGCTCATGGTGTTGGGCATGCACGAGTACGGCGAGAGCTCGCAGATCATGTGGGCCTTCTTCTTCTGGTGCGACCAGATCGCCTTGCCCACCAGCATGTCGCCCTCGCCTCCATCCAGCCGGCTATTGAAGTAGGGCGCAGCCAGGCGGCGCAGCTCGAACTGGTTCGGCAGCTCGTGGGGCAGGTCGCCCATGGCGCGCCGCAGCCGCGCGTAGTTCCACCGGTAGATGGCCTGGGCGATGCGGCCGACGCCGAGCTTGAGGCGCGCCCCGCGCTCGATGCCCGAATAGTCCTCGAAGCGCTGGAGCCCGAGGCGCAGGAGATAGTCCATCCACACCGCGATGGCGGCGGGGTAGACCTCCGCGCCTTCCGCCTCGAGCCAGCGGTGGATGTTGTAATTGGGATCGCCTTCCACGGTCTGGAGGTAGAACTCGCCCGTGATCTTGACGGTGGGCTTCACGCGCAGCCGGTCGACCTCGATGGTCGAGAACTTGCGGTGGATCTCGCGCAGGGCCTTCGTGAAGTACGAGCTCGTGAGGTGCCAGGTGACGGAGCGCCAGGAGTCGCGGGGTGGACGGGTGCGGAAGATCTCGTAGAGATATTCCACGCTCTCCTTGACCACGGCGTCGGTCTGGCCGGGGACGACCTCGTACGGGCGCACCTGATATTCCAGGTCCTGCACGAGATCGGTGCAGAAGATGCCCCACAGGCAGCCAAGCGTCATGGGCAGGTTGAGGTCGAGCCCGTCACCCATGGCCGCCTTCTGGTCGAGCTGGTCCTGGGCGAGGAGGAACATGCGAAAGGCGCCCAGGCCGGAGTTGCGGAGGCCGAGCTCGTAGCTCTGGTGGTACTGGCCGAAGCGGCAGGCCCCGCAGGAGCCGGCCGTGAGGTACACGTACTTCTTGGTCACTTCCTCCGCCCCGAGCTCGTCCGACTTCTTCTTGATGAAGTTGACGAGGTTGCCCGTGGTGAAGCTCGTCGGGCAGCACTGGCCGATGTCGGCGACCTCGCGGCCGGTGAGGAGATCCTCCTTGGTGGCCACGGGCAGGACCTCGGCCTTGTTGCCGACACTCTCCAGCACGGCCTGGATGATCCGCTCCACCCGCCAGTGAAGGCCGCCGAAGACGACGGTGACGGAGTCGCGCTCGGCGCGGGTGAACGGCTTGGGGCTGTACGCGCGATAGTGCTCAGTGGTAGCCGTGGTCATGGTGTCCTCCGTACGGTGTTCCCAGGCGGGCGCCGGGCTGTGCTCCCGTGGCGCTCACGCTCTCCGTGACGTTTGCGTTCATCCACGCCTCGAGGAGCTGCACCGAGGCGAATCCGGGCAGACGCCGGATGGTGTCATCGACCTTGCGAGCCGCCGCGCGCCCCTCCGCGCCGCTGAAGAGATATCGGGCCATGAAGCCTAGCTCCTCCCGGGGCTGCACGCCGCTGCCCACGGGCGCCCAGAAGCGATCCACGAGGAAGCGCGCCGTCCGCGCCACCACGGGCCGCTGCAACCGGATCTCCGCCTGGCGATAGTAGAAGAAGAAGTGGCGCGACTCGTCGATGATGATGCGCTCGAGGAGATCCGTGAGCACGGGATGGCACGCCACCGCCACCAGGCGCCGGTAGCCGGTGAGCGTGGTCAGCTCGTTGATGGCGCCCCAGGTCATGTGCACGGCGCAGAAATCCGGCCAGGCCTTGGAGACCATGGCCGTCGCCACTGCCTCGATCCGCTGGGAGAGGGGCTCTCGCCCGCGTGGCCGAAGGCGTGGGCCCACCGGATGCCCGGCCGCCTCCAGGAAGCGGGCGAGGGCGATACCGTGGAAGGTCTCCTCGTAGAGCCAGCAGGAGAGAAACATCGCCACGTCCGGGTCGTCGATGGCGCGGGTGGCCAGGAGCGAACGCAGGTAGATGATGGTGTGGCTCTCGATGTCCTGCATGTAGCGCAGCGTGCGGATTGTCTCCGTGGACAGCGGATGACGCGGGATCTCGTCCCAGGGGATGGCCGAGAGGTCGACGGCGCGAGACCGGGCCACGTACGCCTCGAGGTCAAAAGCAGGCGTGTTGCTCGCGGGCGGGACCGCCGCGCTGGGCTCCCTGTCCGGCTGCCTGTCGAGAGAAGGGCGAAAGATGGCCATCACCTTACCCCTCACTACGTGCGATCCCGGGTTGGCGGATTAGCGTAGAGGGCCCTCCAGACGCTTCCTCAGGTTGTACTGCTTGTGTGGTGGGGAAGGGAAGTCGTCGACGGTGCCGATGATCTTGTACCCCAGTTTCTGGTAAAAGAGTGGGGCCTGAAAGCTGAAGGTGTCGAGGAAGAGTTGGCGGCAGCCCCGGGCCGCGGCCTCCCGCTCCGCCGCCTCGAGCAGACGCTTGCCGTAGCCCTGCCGTCTCAGGTCGCGGCGCACCCACAGGTTCTCGACCTTGGCTGACCCCGACCAGCTCCAGCCGTGGAGCCCCGCCGCGATGTTGCCGTTGTCGTCGCGCACGAAGATGCACAGCCACTTGCCGTCGGGGGAGCCGGTCTGCTCGACGTTGTATTCGTAGAGCTTGTCCTGGAGAAATCGGATATCGGCGGGAGTGGGCTCGGCTTCAACCAGGAGGGTCGCCATCCTCTGACCTCGCTTGGCAACGTTATTACGATTCCGTGTCTGCGGCGGATGGTAGTCGAAGAGGCGGTTGGCTTCAAGCGGGGCTAAGGCCCCCTCACCCTGCCCTCTCCCCAGAGGGGAGAGGGATATGCAGGAAGTCCAGAGGGGAGAGGGGTCAACTTCAAGGCCAACCCTCTCCCTTGAGGGAGAGGGCAGGGTGAGGGTGTGCTTCGAAACTAGGCTCGGGGCTTGCGGCGGGCCACCCCCGTCTTCACGGCCGCGTCGGCCACGGCCTGGGAGACGGCCGCCACGACGCGCGGGTCGAACATGGACGGCGTGATGTACTCCTCGCTGAGCTCGCCGGGGGCCACGATGTTGGCGAGGGCATAGGCGGCGGCCAGCTTCATCTCGTCGTTGACCCGGCTCGCCCGCACGTCCAGCATGCCGCGGAAGAAGCCGGGGAAGCAGCACGAGTTGTTGATCTGGTTCGCGTAGTCCGACCGCCCCGTGGCCATGACTCGCACGTGGGCTCCGGCTTCCTCGGGCTGGATCTCCGGCGTCGGGTTCGCCATGGCGAAGACGATGGGGTCGCGGCTCATCTTCTGGATGTCCTTGAGCGACACCACGCCCGGCCCGGAGAGCCCGATGAAGACGTCGGCGCCGGCCAGGGCATCCCCCGCCGAGCCCTTGAGGCCCTTGGCATTGGTGTTCTCGGCGAACCACTGCTTCATCGAGTTCATGTTCTCCGTGCGGCCCTTGTAAATAGTGCCCGCGCGGTCACAGCCGACGATGTGCTTGGCCCCTGCCTTCATGAGGAGCTTGGCGGTGGCGATGCCGGAGGCGCCCGCGCCCGTGAAGACGATCGTCACGTCCTCCAGCTTCTTCTTGACGACCTTGAGCGCATTCGTGAGCGCGGCCAGCACCACCACGGCCGTGCCGTGCTGATCGTCGTGGAACACGGGGATGTCCAGATCCTTCTGGAGCCGCTCCTCGATCTCGAAGCAGCGCGGCGCCGAGATGTCCTCGAGGTTGATCCCGCCGAAGACCGGCGCGATGGCCTTCACGATGGTCACGATCTCGTCTACGTTCTTGGTATTGAGGCAGA
>WNGH01005530.1_pt1 | contig 19102 bp, 7 predicted proteins | sample 5400631 | NCBI WGS metagenome assembly WNGH01 (sample SAMN13153373, study PRJNA577476) | soil metagenome | isolation source: 115 cm soil or saprolite under Garry oak tree replicate 1 | place: USA:California | collected 2016-06-15
AACGATTCGTCCGATTGGCACGGGGCAATGAAACGCGCCCTGCTCTGGGGCGACGAGATTGCGACCGGAAAATTCTTTCAGAGAACCGGCGTGCCTTCACTCGACAGGTCGAACCTGTCCTCAATTGGTGGAGGACCTCTGGCTCACCGCCACTCCATCAGAAACAATGAAACTTTCTCTCAAAAACTGGCGCCACAGAGCCGACCCCGCACGAAAGTACTCGGGCAACGAACTACCGCTGCGGTCGGAACTCTTCAGCACCGATCAGATGGAAGGGCATGGCAAAACTCTGGCGGCTTCGCACAAACTAAGTACGAAAGGGGCGGCGAGCCGGCTTCTCACGCGCCTGGCAGAGAACGAAGATGTTTTGATTGGAGTGCACGGCCTGCTCATCGAGGCTGTCAAAGCGGACCGCCGGATCGCACCGGCCGGAGAATGGCTGCTGGACAACTTCTATCTCATCGAGGAACAGATCCGAACGGCCAAGCGGCATTTACCGAAAGGCTACAGTCGCGAACTTCCTCGCTTGATGAACGGCCCGTCGGCCGGCCTTCCCCGCGTCTATGACATCGCGCTCGAGACGATCTCGCACGGCGATGGACGGTTGGACATGGATAGTCTCGGCAGCTTTGTGGCGTCCTATCAAACCGTCAGTGTTCTGAAAGTGGGTGAATTGTGGGCAATACCCACCATGTTACGCCTCGCCCTGATCGAGAATCTCCGGCGCGTCGGGGCGACAATGGCGTCCGGCAGAATCGACCGCAACCGCGCGGACTATTGGGCAGATCAGATCACGGAAATTGCTGAGAAGGATCCGAAGAGCCTGATTATGGTGGTCGCGGACATGACACGGTCGAGCCCGAGCCTGTCGAGTTCCTTCGTTGCGGAATTTGCTCGCCGGTTACAGGGGCAGGGCTCTGCATTGGCATTGCCGCTGACATGGATCGAACAGCGGCTATCGGAGTCTGGCCTGACGATCAATCGCTTGGTGCAGTCGGAAAACCAACAACAGGCCGCTGACCAGGTTTCCATCAGCAACAGCATCGGCAGCCTGCGACTTTTAGCGTCCACCGACTGGCGGGACTTCGTCGAGTCGATGAGCGCTGTCGAACTGGTTTTGCGCGGAGATCCCGGACGAACGTACTGCAGAATGGATTTTGCCACGCGCTATCGCTATCGTCATGTCATCGAGCGGATCGCCAGACGCATCGACCTCCCTGAGGATACGGTGGCACGCAAAGCCATCGAACTGGCCAGCGAGATTGCCGTGCAGGAGGGCGCCGGCGATCGGGCGGCACACGTTGGGTTTTACCTTATCGATAAAGGACTGCCGCAGCTTGAACAGACCGCAGGCGTCCGGCGAACGACCTGCCAGCGTTTCGCACGAACACTCGGACGGTTTCCTTTAGCCCTTTATGCAGGCGCGATTGGACTGATCACGGCCCTCCTCACCGGGGGCCTCCTATGGATGGCGTTCGCCGGTGGTCTTCGTGGTGGAGGGCTCGCGCTGCTGGGCATCGTCTCGCTTGTTTCGGCAAGTCACTTCGCTACGGCGATGGTGAATTGGTTCGCAACCTTGTTGGTAGCAGCCGATTCGCTGCCCAGAATGGACTTCTCTGAAGGGATTCCACCGGAATCGCGTACGCTGGCCGTCATTCCAACGATGCTGACGAGCGTCGGGAACGTCGCAGATCTAGTCGAAGCCCTGGAAGTTCGATTCCTCGCCAATCGCGACGACAACCTGCACTTCGCCCTATTAACCGATTTTCGAGATGCGACGCGGGAAACCACGGCTGAAGATGAGCCACTGCTCCTCCTGGCAAAGGCGAGAATTGAAGAGCTGAACGAAAGATACGCTAAAGGGAAAGCCGAGATCTTCTTCCTGTTTCATCGCCCACGCCGATGGAATCCCCAGGAACGCATTTGGATGGGCTACGAACGTAAGCGGGGAAAGCTCGCCGATTTGAATTCTCTGCTGCGTGCGGAACCGTCGGGAGATCTGGGGACGGACCCCCAGAATTCCCGTTTCTCGCTGGTCGTCGGTCAAACGGGAATCTTGTCGCAAGTCCAATATGTCATCACGCTCGATACGGATACGCAACTACCGCGCGACTCGGCACGGCAGTTGGTAGGAGCCATGGCGCATCCGCTGAATCGTGCGCGTTACGATAAGGCCCGGCAACGCGTCTCGGAGGGGTACGGTATCCTTCAGCCGCGCGTGGCCGTGAGCCTTCCGGGCACGAACCGATCGCGGTATGCGCGGATGTTTGGGAATACACCCGGCATCGATCCCTATACGCGAGCCGTCTCCGATGTTTATCAGGACGTGTTCGGTGAGGGCTCCTTCATCGGCAAGGGCATCTACGATGTCGACGCATTCGAACTTTCGCTTCAGGATCGCCTGCCCGACAATCTGATTCTCAGCCACGATCTTCTCGAGGGATGCTACGCGCGCGCGGGGCTGCTAAGCGATGTGCTGTTATACGAAGAATACCCATCGCACTACAGCGCGGACGTGAGCCGCCGCCATCGTTGGATTCGGGGAGATTGGCAGATTGCACAATGGCTGCTGCCGCGCGTTCCACGCTCCGCCGCCCGCTCTCAGGCAAATCCGATTTCGCTACTGTCCCGGTGGAAGATTCTCGACAACCTGCGGCGGAGCCTCGTACCTGCGGCACTGACAGTTCTTCTGCTGCTCGGATGGACCGTCTTGCCGCCTCTTTGGCCTTGGACCGTGTCGGTCATTGGAATCATCCTGATCCCCACTTTGTTTGCCGCCAGCATGGATATCTTTCGCAAGCCGGACGAGGTTCGGTTGGGCCAACACCTCATGGCGTCGGCGCGTTCGACCGGCCACCGCTTTGAACAGGCTGCATTTTCGTTCGCCTGCCTTCCCTATGAGGCCTTTTTCAGTCTCGGTGCAATTGTGCGAACGAACGTTCGGATGCTCGTCACGCACAAACGGCTTTTGGAATGGAATCCTTCCAATGGTTTTGACCGTGATGGCGACGCGAGCATCGTTGCACTGTGCCGGTCCATGTGGATCGGCCCGGCCCTTGCCACCGCGTTGACGATCTACCTGACGCTGGCAAGGCCAGGTGCTTTAGTGGAGGCCGCACCCGTACTGGGTCTTTGGCTCGTCTCGCCCTTCTGGGTCTGGTGGGTCGGCCGGCCACTCCCTCGGCGTGCTCCGAGGCTTAGTGCCGAACAGATTACTTTCCTTCAATGGCTTTCCCGAAGAACCTGGGCCTTCTTCGAGACATTCGTCGGCCCAGAAGATCATTGGCTACCGCCCGATAATTTTCAGGAAAATCCTTCCCCCGTTGTCGGCCATCGCACGTCGCCGACGAACATCGGCCTAGCGCTACTCGCCAATCTGTCCGCGTACGATTTCGGCTATATTTCCTCGGGAAAACTCATCGAACGGACAGCGAATGCGTTCCACACGATGGAGGCTTTAGAACGGCACCACGGCCATTTCTACAACTGGTACGACACCCAAACTCTCAATCCATTGCTACCCCTTTATGTCTCGACGGTGGACAGCGGCAACCTCGCGGGCCATCTCCTGACATTGCGGAGCGGTCTGCTTGAACTTCCCGATCAACCAATCCTGGGGCCGCGATTCTTCGAAGGAGTTCGAGATACCGCAGGCGTTCTGAAGGACGTCGCTGGAACAGTGACCGTACCGCACCTTACTGCACTCCGAACCGCTGTCGAGTCTGCCCGCAATGCCCCTCCGACTACACTTGCTGCGGCCAGAGGATGTCTTGAACGGCTGACGTCGATTGCATCTGAAGTGCCGGATCACCTCAATGTAGCCCCGGACAGCGAAGCAATTGGGTGGGCCCACGCGCTTAGCCGTCAATGTCGAGACGCACTTGATGATCTGACGCTTCTTGTTCCATCGACTCTCGGGATGGATGAGATACCAACGCTCGGCGAGTTGGCCAAACTGGAAAATCCTGAAGCCAGCTGTCCCGCCAAGGAGAGGATCGCCGCCATCCGATGCCTTGCATTGCAAGCAGGTCAATTCGCCAACATGGAATATGACTTCCTATTCGACAAGAAAAGTCGCTTGCTGGCGATCGGCTACAACGCCAGCGAGCGCCGGCTGGACTCGAGTTACTACGACCTGCTGGCTTCCGAAGCCCGACTCGCCAGTTTCGTGGCAATTGCCCAGGGACGAGTGCCGCAGGAAAACTGGTTTGCTCTGGGACGTCTGCTCACGAGTTCCGGAGGAGATCCAGTCCTCGTCTCCTGGAGCGGGTCCATGTTCGAATACTTGATGCCGCTTCTGGTGATGCCAACTTATGAAAACACGCTTCTGGACCAGACTTATAAGGCGGCGGTGAAACGGCAGATCGAGTATGGCGCGGAGCGAGGCGTGCCGTGGGGTATTTCAGAATGCGGTTATAACGCAGTCGATGTTCATCTCAACTACCAATACCGCGCGTTCGGCGTGCCTGGCCTTGGGTTCAAACGCGGACTAGCCGAGAATCTGGTGATTGCGCCCTATGCGTCGGCACTGGCTTTAATGGTGCAGCCTGAACAAGCATGCTCGAATCTGCAGCGCATGGCCGCTTCGGGGTTCGCAGGCAAATATGGCTTATACGAAGCAATCGACTACACCCCGGCGCGCCGGCCACGAGGACAATCCAGCGCGGTGGTTCGGTCGTTCATGGCGCATCACCAGGGTATAAGTTTCTTGTCGCTGGCCTACCTATTGTTGGACCGGCCGATGCAAAAACGGTTCGAATCGGATCCTCTGTTTCAGGCGACCATGTTATTGCTCCAGGAGCGTATTCCCAAGTCTACCCGGCCTTACCCACATACCGCGGAGTTCTCCGAGGCCCATGCCGGCTCCGCAGATCTAGAGGCGCCGGTGCGGGTCTTCAGCAGTCCGAACACGCGCGACGTGAAGAGTGGCCAAGTCTGGTCCGTCGCTCATCAACCGACGCTCAAGCCAGCGGAAAACTACGAAGCTATTTTGTCGGAATCGCGAGTGGAGTTCCGGCGCCGCGATAACGGCATCGCGACGCACACAGAAATCGCCGTTTCGCCGGAAGATGACATCGAATTACGCCGTATCCGCATCACCAACTCCTCGCGGACACAGAGGGTGATTGACGTCACCAGCTACGCCGAAGTGGTTCTTGCATCGCCTGCCGCCGACGCATTGCATCCGGCCTTCGGCAATCTGTTTGTGCAGACAGAGATCCTCCGGGAGCGGCAGACGATTCTATGCACTCGGCGGCCTCGATCTGCGGGAGAGGCCACGCCATGGATGTTTCACCTCATGGTCGCCCATGGCGCGATGGCCGGAGAAGTTTCCTATGAAACGGATCGCGCTCGGTTCATCGGCCGTGGAAAGACGGCCGCCGATCCACAGGCCCATTTGGCCGCCCTCTCCGGCAGCGAGGGTTCCGTTCTCGATCCGATTGTCGCGATCCGGTGTCGTGTCACTCTTGATCCCGAGGAGACCGTCAGCATAAACGTCGTCTCCGGCGTGGGCGAGACGAGGAATTTATGCATGGAGTTGGTCGATAAATACCAGGATCCACGTTTTGCGGACCGCACCTTCGGTCTCGCGTGGACTCACAGCCAGGTGCTGTTGCGGCAGATCAACGCCACAGAGAGCGACGCGCAACTCTATGGGCGACTTGCCAGCTCTGTGATTTACGCCAATTCGTCGCTGCGCGCAGCTCCGAGCCTTCTGGTGAAAAACCACCGCAATCAATCCGGGCTATGGGGTTATGCGATCTCCGGTGATTTGCCAATCGTATTGCTACGGATCGCAGACCCAACTCACATCGATCTCGTCCGTCAGCTCGTGCAAGCGCACGCGTACTGGCGGCTCAAAGGAGTTGCGGTCGATCTGGTGATTTGGAACGAAGATCAGGCGGGCTATCGACAACCACTCCACGACCAGATCATGAGTTTGATTGCAGCCGGTGTTGAAGCGGACACGACCGATCGGCCAGGCAGCATCCTGGTAAGGCTGGCCGAGCATATATCTCCCGAGGATCGAATTTTGCTCCAAACGGTCGCTCGGGCCATCATCACCGATAGTGATGGCTCACTCGCGGAACAGCTCAGTAAGTTCCCTCTTCCCCCAGCAGAGGGAGGCGCGACGCGCCGGATGAAGGTCTCAAGGCTTGCGCAAATGTTGCGACCTTCACCCGGCGCGCCAGAGGCACGCCACCCTCTCTCAGAGGGAGAGGGAAAGCGTGACTTGATTTTCTTCAACGGCTTCGGTGGATTCACACCGGATGGGCGCGAGTACGTCATCACGGCCACCCGCGATCAAATGACTCCGGCGCCTTGGGTGAATGTAATAGCGAACCGTTCTTTAGGAACCGTCATCTCCGAGAGCGGCGCCGCCAATACGTGGAGCGAAAATGCGCACGAGTTCCGCCTCACTGCATGGTGCAACGATCCAGTGAGCGATCCAAGCGGAGAAGCCTTTTACATTCGCGACGAAGAAAGCGGCTACTTCTGGTCGCCGACGCTGCTGCCTTGCGGCGGCAGGACGCCTTATATCACCCGGCACGGCTTCGGATACAGCGTCTTCGAACACATGGAAGACGGTATTCGATCAGAGCTCTGGATCTATGTCGCTATCGAGGCAGCGGTCAAGTTTGCTGTAATCCGGGTGCGAAACGATTCCGCCCGGTCGCGCCGGCTCTCCGTCACGGGCTATGTCGAATGGGTGCTTGGAGACCTGCGTCCCAAGTCGATGACGCATGTGACGACCGAAATTGACGTCAATACGGGTGCACTTTTTGCGCGCAACCCATACAGCACGGAATTCGCGGATCGAGTTGCGTTCTTCGACGCGAATGATGCGTCTCGTACAGTCAGTGGTGACCGGACTGAATTTTTAGGACGTAACGGCACGCTTTCGAGTCCCGCGGCGATGACACGCCCGCGGCTTTCGGGCAGAGTGGGGGCCGGTCTGGATCCCTGTGCAGCGATCCACGTTCCATTCGATCTGGCGGAAGGCCAGGAACGAGAAATCATCTTCACGCTCGGCGCCGGGCGAAGCATCGATGACGCTCACAGCCTGTCCCATCGCTTCCGGGGATCTGCGGCGGCACGTGGCGCGCTCGAAGCGGTTTGGCAGTATTGGAATCAGACCCTCGGCACAGTGTATGTCGAGACACCCGATCCGTCGATCAATGTGCTGACCAACGGCTGGCTGCTGTACCAAACCCTCGCGTGCCGTCTCTGGGCGCGCAGCGGCCACTATCAGCCGGGAGGTGCGTTCGGTTTTCGCGATCAATTGCAGGATGTGATGGCGCTCATATATGCCGAGCCCCGTCTCGTGCGCGAACATTTGCTCCTCTGCGCCGGACGTCAGTTTTGCGAAGGGGACGTCCAGCATTGGTGGCATTCCCCCTCGGGTCGCGGCGTGCGCACACGTTGCTCCGATGATTACCTCTGGCTGCCGTTGGCCGCATGCCGGTACGTCATGGCCACCGGAGACACTGGTGTATTGGACGAACGCATCCATTTTGTCGAAGGCCGCCCGATCAAGACTGACGAGGACTCTTACTACGATTTGCCTAGCCGTTCTGAACAAGCGGCCAGTCTATACGATCACTGTGTGCGCGCCATCCTCTGGGGGCTTCGATTCGGTGAGCACGGCCTTCCACTCATGGGCTCCGGTGACTGGAATGACGGTATGAACCTCGTGGGTCAGCACGGTAAAGGCGAAAGCGTCTGGCTGGGATTCTTCCTTTATGAAGTGCTCATGCGATTCACTGATATCGCGCGCATGCACGGCGACACACCATTCTCCGAACTTTGCCAAAACGAGGCGGCCAAGCTGCGACAGAACGTCGAGCAGAACGGTTGGGACGGTGAGTGGTATCGCCGCGCATATTTCGACGACGGCTCGCCGCTCGGCTCGGCGATCAATACCGAGTGTCAGATTGATTCGATTGCCCAAAGCTGGTCTGTTCTATCCGGGGCCGGCGATGTGGAGCGCTCGCGCGTGGCCATGAACGCTGTGGATGAGCGCCTCGTTCGCCGCAACAAGGGGTTAATCCAACTCCTGGATCCGCCTTTCGACAAGTCCACTCTAAATCCGGGATATATAAAAGGGTACGTCCCGGGGGTGAGAGAGAACGGTGGGCAGTACACTCAAGCTGCAATCTGGTCGGCAATGGCGTTCGCCGCCCGGGGCGACAGTAACCGCGCCTGGGATCTACTGGCCATGCTCAACCCTATCAACCACGGTGGATCTCCGCAGGCGATTACGACGTACAAAGTGGAACCCTATGTCGTCGCGGCCGACGTCTATGCGGTCCCGCCTCACACGGGACGCGGTGGATGGACGTGGTACACGGGATCGGCGGGCTGGATGTACCGGCTGATCATGGAATCCCTCCTGGGGCTTCGACTCGACGTGGACAAACTGTATTTGGCGCCCCGTCTTCCCTCAACCTGGGATGCATTCAAGGTGCACTACCGCTATCGGGAAACCGTTTACCACGTCATGGTCCTACGGTCGTCCAATGGAAATGCCGCAACCAGCGTGACGCTTGACGGCGTTATGCAAGACGGAACGTACGTCCCTCTTGTTGACGACCACAAGGAACACGCCGTTGAAATAAAATTCTCAGCCGACGAAGAAGGGGGCCGCACAGCGCCGGATGCACTCCTTATTGAGCAAAATCCTGTAGTGGGTTAATTTGGGGTTGGCTAAACTTAATCGGGAAATAACGGGAGGCAAGAGCAGCTATGAGGACAAATGACCGTCTCAGCGATCTACGTATCCTGGTGGTCGATGATGACAGAGACACACGGGAAATGCTGCGCTTCATATTGGAGCAGGACGCTGCGCAAGTCATCGCGGCCAGTTCCGTAGCAGAAGCTCTTGAGAGTTACAAAATCTCACGACCCGACGTGATTGTCGCCGATATTGCAATGCCCGAATACAATGGCTATGCACTGATCGCTCAGATTCGCGCCCACGACAAGGAACTCGGCCGCTCCACTCCCGCTATCGCGCTCACCGCTTACACCAGTCCTGCTGATGAAGCGACTGCCCTGGCAGCCGGCTTTCAAAAATACATGTCCAAGCCGTTCGAACCGGCCAAAATCATCGAAGCGATTCGCAGTACGCTCGCTTGACGGGAATACGCCGGCCGCATTCCGACACAAACCTGGGTCGTATTCCCCTCCTTGCAAAGGAGGGGTGGCCGCGCATCAAAAAGAATGATGCCGAAGGCCACCTAAGTTGGCGCGGACGGGGTGGTCAGTCCTCGAAACGTGTTTCGCAATGACCACCCCGTCTGCGCCTTAGAGGTGGCTTCGCAGCATTTTCTTGATGGCGCAGCCACCCCTCCTCTGCGAGGAGGGGAATACGTTTTCAAATACCGCATTCACTTCTCTCCTAATGTGACTCTCACCTTCATTGCTTCTACGTCCATGGAAGACCTGTCTCTCTTTCCAGTCAGCTCTCGAGCGAGCTGATCGTGGTCGAGTTCTTTCTCCCATCGCGAGATAACGATGCTCGCGACGCCATTGCCGATGGTGTTCGTCAGCGAGCGCGACTCGGACATGAAGCGGTCGATACCGAGAATCAGCGCCAGGCCGGCCACTGGTATCGACGGGACCACCGCCAGCGTTGCGGCCAAGGTGACGAAGCCGGCGCCCGTCACGCCCGAGGCCCCTTTTGAGGTGAGCATGGCGACTCCAAGCAGCGTCAATTGCTGAATGATCGTGAGATGAATGTTGAGCGCCTGCGCGACAAACAGTGCCGCCATCGTCAGGTAGATGTTGGTGCCATCCAGGTTGAACGAGTAACCGGACGGCACCACAAGGCCAACCACCGATCTCGGGCAGCCAAGCCTTTCCAACTTCTGCATCAACGGGACCAAAGCGGTTTCTGATGATGAAGTTCCGAGCACTAACAGCAATTCGTCGCGTATATAAAGAATGAAGCGAAAGATGTTGAAGCCCGTGAATGCCGCAATCGTTCCCAGAACGACAAAGATGAACAAGAGGCACGTTAGATAGAAACTCGCCATCAGCGTGGCCAGCGGCTTCAGTGCGCCTATACCGTAACGGCCGATCGTGAAGGCCATCGCCCCACCGGCTCCAAGCGGCGCGAGCACCATCAGTGCACTCATCATCGAGAAGAAAATGTGAGAGCATGCTTCGATGAATCGATGGACGACTTCGGCCTTCTTGCCCAGGCGCATCGTTGCGTAACCGAACAGGATGGCAATGAAAAGCACCTGCAGGATATCGCCGGAACCCGTGAATGCATCAACAAAGGTCACCGGGATAAGGTGTAAAAGGAAACTGACGGTGGTCTGCGTCGTCGCCTTGTTCGCGTACTCCGCAACCGCTTTCGCATCCAGAGTCGCCGGATCCACGTTGAAGCCGGCACCGGGCTTTACAACGTTGACGACAAGCAGGCCGATGAGCAGCGCAAAAGTCGAAACAACTTCGAAGTACAGTAGTGCCTTTCCACCAACGCGCCCGACTTTCTTCATATCGCCAGCGCCCGAAATTCCGAGCACAACGGTGCAGAAGATGATCGGATTGATGAGCATCTTGACCAGCGCGATGAACCCATCGCCCAGCGGTTTCAGACTCACGGCAAAGGGCGGATTGACGTAGCCGAGAAGCCCTCCCGAGAAAATTCCGATCAGGACCCAAAAGTAGAGTTGGCGGACAACTCTTTTCATAATTTCTCCTCGCAAAGATGTGTTAGAGATTCCCGTACGTCTACATGTTGCGACAACGTTTCGGCTAAGCATGTAGTCGCGGGCTTTCGCCCGCGTTCGCATCGCCGAGACATGGCCGCCTTCGACTGCCGCTTCACCTAAAAATCGCTTTCGGCAGCATCGCATGAATGCCCTTGGTCTGATCCACTAACTGCGTGACGTGAAGGTCCACAGCGAGCGAACACAGGATATAGGCTTCATCACGTGGGATTCCCTTCTCTGCGACAAGGAAATCGATCATCTCACGCGTGGCGAGCTTTGCAGCCTCATCGAGATCGGGATGAAGACCCATGGCGATGTAGTGGGTCGGGGTCTCGGCGCGCGGCCAATTGAGATGCTTCCCTTTGTGCAAAACAACTTGAACGGTGCCGCGTAGTGACGTCTCCAGCGCGGTCAGCGACACTTCACCGTCCCCTTGCATGCCGTGTCCATCACCAATCGACAGCAGAGCGCCCGGCACATGCACGGGCATGAAGAGGCTCGTGCCCACGACGAGCTCTTTGTTGTCGAGATTGCCTGTGTGCGGGCCCGGAGGTCCACTCGAGATCCGGCCTAAAATTTGCGGCGGCGCAACGCCAATGGATCCGAAGAACGGCGTGAGCTTCAAAGTCACGCCGGGGCGGAACTCCGCAGTTCCCTCCTTGAGGTTGTAGCGGAGCAGCTTGAAGCGCGCGTACGGAAAATCGTCCGGAAGCGTGCCGCTGCCCGGAATGAAACCGGAAACTCCATACGGGTGTAAATACTCGATGCCGAGAATCTTCACTTCCAGCGAGTCGCCCGGTTGCGCGCCTTCCACATATATCGGTCCGGTCATCGGATGCGCTCCCGGACCTCGATCCGTAACGACGCGCTCGACGGCTTTCAACGATTCCGGAATTTGTTCATCCGGCACTCCCGCCAGTTTCAGTCGATCGATGCCGCGCGCAACCATCGTTTCGACGCGCACGGTATCGCCCGGGTTGATCCGCAGGACGGGTTTGACCTTCGCGTCATAGTAGCCCCAATGCACGTTTTCGGGAACGAGCTTCAGCTCGTGTGTTCGGGATTGTTGCGGAAACAGAAAGATGGAGAGAAAACACACCGACACAAAGGACACAAAGACGATTACCTTTTTCATAACAGCCTCCTAAGGTCAGGGGTCCGGTCAGCGAATCCGCCGTCTTCCGGCGGACTCTGGAGTTTTGGACAGTTTTCCGAATTCTTGGTCAATCGCAATTGCATCGATTGCTTCAAGAATCATTCAACTTTTCGCTCTGTCAATCGAAAAAATGTCAGAGGCGCATCGCTGTCCACGGGCTTGCGCCCCTGTCTACAGTCTTGACGCCGCTCCGCGGCTCTGCGGATTCCTTAGTCTTAATTGTGATTACACCCCTGACAAAAGCCGATTAGGAGGATACTCGGATCCTGTGGCAGACTGCCTGAGGCATTTTCTGAGTGAACCTAACCCCAGCGAGGAGAAAAAGCATGAAGAAGCCTCGATTCTTCGTGACATCGATCGCTCTTGCAGCGATCGCGACAGCGGCCGTCGCGCAGGTCCGGAATTTTGCGCCCGTGACGCAGGCAATGCTCTTGAACCCGAGTCCGGACGATTGGCTGATGTACAGCCGAACCTATGACGCCCAACGCTACAGTCCGCTGAATCAGATCAACAAGCAAAACGTGGGCCGGATCACACAGGCATGGACTAAACCCTTAGCGGCGGGTTCGATCGAGATCATACCCATCGTGCACGGTGGCGTGATGTACGTCGCCGTTCCGGTGCAGGTTGATGGTATGACACGAACTGCCGTCCAGGCGCTCGATGCCACAAACGGCAACCTCATTTGGGAATACATGAGGCCCACAGGCGGCGCCTCAAGAAGTAAGACGCTCGGTATCTTCGAAGACCTGATCATATTTGCGGCGCCCGACAATTTCATCGTGGCCTTAGATGCCGGCACCGGCAAAATGCGATGGGAAACCATGTCCACTGGAGGACTCACTTCCGGAACTATCGTTTTCGGGGATAAGGTCCTTTCGGGACGCACGTGCAACGGTGCCCGAGCCAATTGCTACATCGCAGCCCACGACGCCCGGACCGGAAAGGAAGTGTGGCGGTTCTACACCGCGGCCGGGTCGGATGATCCCACCGGGGACGCCAGTTGGGGAGGCGCGCCCGAAGCGACGCGTACGGCATCGACCTGGGGATTGGGCGGATCCTTCGATCCAGTGCGCAAAATGATCTACTGGGGAGTCGCCAATCCCACGCCAAACACGCGTGCAGCAAGGCACGGCGGCAACATCGAAGCCATTCCGAAAACTGCTCCGGCCGATCTCTACAGTAATTCAACCCTCGCTCTTAACGTGGACACCGGCAAGCTCAGCTGGTATTACCAGCATTTGCCGGGGGACGACTGGGATCAAGACTATACGAATGAGAGAATTCTTCTACGAACGAAGGTCAGCCCCGACGCCAAATTTCTGAAATGGATCAATCCGGATATTCCTCGGGGCCAGGAAAGAGACGTCGTGGTCAATGTAGGAGAAGGCGGAGGAATATTTGCGCTCGACCGCGCGACGGGCCAGTTTCTGTGGGCCAATCCCTTTCCCTATGACGATCCGAATTTCCTGATCTCCAGCATTGACGGCAGGACTGGAAAGACCACCATCAATTGGGACGTTGTGCTGAAACAGCCCGGTGAACGACACGTGATTTGTGCCTACAACACGAAAAGCTACTGGCCGATGTCTTATCACCCCGGGAAGAACTCACTCTACATTCCGTATGTGGATGACTGCCTCGATATGACTCGTGCTGTGCCGGCGCCCGCCGGAGCCGAGGCCGCTGCCGCAGCCGGTGGAGGTCGAGGAGTCCGCGGCGCGGATGGCAGCCAACCTGAACGCCGGACCGGCGTTCGCCGTCCCGGGTCCGATCCCGAAAAATATGGTGGAATCGCCAAGGTGAATGTGGCCACCGGAGAGATTCAGCGCTTTTATGAAGGCTCCGTCCCCGGTAACGGCGCAACATTGGCAACGGCCGGAGACCTGGTTTTCTGGGGAGACCTCAATCAGAAATTCCGGGCTTTCGATGCGGATAACGGAAAGATCCTCTGGGAAACCACTCTCGGAGGCCCAATTCAAAACAGCACGATTACGTATCGGGTGAATGGAAAACAGTACGTCGCGGTAGTGACAGGTCTGGGCGCCCTTACTGCGAATATTTTCCCTCGGGCCGGAGTCAACGGAATCAATCCACAACGCAACAATGCGATTCACGTGTTTGCGCTACCGAACTAGTGCCGCTTCGCTTGCCAGGTTGGGTCACTGGGATGGTGAGCCGCGAATTACGCCAATGACGCGAATGGCGTATACGAAGATTCTTGGTGCGCCATTCGCGTCATTGGCGTAATTCGCGGCTCGCCTTCCGGTGGCGGCGTGGCTGGCGCCTGGGCCAGCGCGGTGACGGCAGCAAAAAGGAAGCAGAAAGAAAGAATAAGTGTACCCATATTGCGGGGAAAGATATCCGGTTTGGCGTGGAGTCGGATCATTGGGTCAGCCCGTCGGTGGGTCGTTTGACATGGGACCCGTACATGGGACATCCCAACGAGTTTTTACTTGGCTCCTGCCGCAGCCATCAATTTACGAAGCAACGCCGCGGTGTCCTCGTGGACGTCGATGCGTTGTCCGCCACGACTGTTGCCACCGGCTTTACCCAATGCGGATTCCACGGGTGTCATTCCACGGGAGTCCCTGGCGTCCAGCTTGGCGCCATGATCGACGAGGAACTGAACGACGTCGTTCCATCCCCAGAACGCCGCGCCGTGGAGCGGCGTCTGGCCACGCACTCCGTCGGTCGCATTGATTTCTGCGCCGGCGTTCAGAAGGAGATCGAGGGATTCGATCGATCTCTTCTGCACATCCTCTGTCGTGAACCAGCCGCGAGTGTCGGCGTCAACGGAACCCAGTCCCGCTGCAGCCATCACTGGAGTGAAGCCCCTCGAATTCGGAAGATTCGGATTGGCGCCCTTTCTCAATAACAGGCGAATCGCTGGGGCATCCAGGCCCTTGGCTGCGCGCAGGAGCGGCGTGGTGCCGATGGTGAGCATCCCGTCCACGCCGCGGTCTGCGCCGACGTTTCGGTACGGTGGCAGGAGTTTCAATTGCAGGTTGGGAAACGCTCCAGCGTCGAGGAGCATTTCGATCACCTGCAAACTGGTCGTTTCATCCAGCGACGGGCGATCCGGCCTGCCTCCGTGAGGAATCGTGTTCAAGTCCACAGCCGCATACAGCGGGCTCTGGCCCCACCAGTCCCACTTGTTCGGGTTGGCGCCCTTCCCAATCAGGTACGCCGCGACATCGAAGTGACCGTTGAGAATCGCGAGGAGCAAGGGGCTGACGGAGTCCGGATCCGCCATGTTCAAGTCGGCTCCGCCTTCCGCCAGGCTCCTGGTGCAATCCAGGCAGCCTTCCCGCGCCGAATAAAGCAGCGCTGTCAATCCACCCGCCGGCCGGTAAATCGCTCGTGGCTCGGCGGTCACCTGTCTTTGGAAGTTGTTGACGTTCGACCGGGCGTTCACGTTTGCGCCGTGCGCCACCAGCTCTTTCACCATCGCCGGCTGGTTTTCGGCGGCCGCCCACATCAAAGCCGTCTGCTCCCGCCATTTTTCTACTGCGTTCACATTCGCGCCATGTTTCAGTAAGAGTCTGGCTGCTTCGACATTGCTCGTGCGGGCCACGATCATCAGCGCCGTCTGGCCGTCAGCGTTCGGCGACTCGACGTCCGCGCCGGCTACTAACAACCTGTCCATGACTTTCACATTACCGGCAAGAGCGGCTTCTGACATTGGAGTGGCGCCATAGTCGTTCTTCGCCTTCACATTTGCGCCGGCATTGATGAGGCGGTCTACCAGATCGAGATCATCCTGCTGGACAGCCCAGTGGAGCGCCGTCGTGCCATCGGCCTCCGGCGCATTCACATCCACCCGTTGCTCGAGCATTTTGATCGCGGCCGCTCGGTCTCCCGATTTCACCGCCTCCACCAGCGGCACTGCCGCGAGCAACATGGTCAGGACTATGTTCAGCATCTTTAGACCTCCGCAAACTTACTGGTGCTGTCGCCGAACGTGTCCACAGGAACGCCGGCCCTGTCGAGTACAGTCAGGAGCAGATTCGCAAGCGGTGTCTGGTCGGGATACCGCAGATGCTGTCCTCCCTTGAGCCGGTTCCAGCCGCCGACAACCGCTGTCGGCAATGGGTCATGATTATGAGCGTTGCTGTTGCTCATGTTGCTGCCATAGACAATGATCGAGTGATCCAACATCGTGCCGTCGCCGTCGGGCATCTTCTGGAGTTTGGCCAGGAATTTCGCAAACACTTCGGTGTGATACGTCTGGATTTTGACGAGCGTCTCCATCCGCTTGGGATCGTTCTGGTGATGCGAGACCGGATGGAACGCATCGGAAATTCCGATGTGATTGTAGGTCTGGTTGCTGGCCTCGGCGGTCATCATCATTGAGAAGATCCGCGTCAGGTTGGCCTGGTACGCCAGCGCCACCATGTCGAACATCAGATTGAGGCGTTCGTCGAATGGGGGAGTACCTACCGGAACGTTGGGCAAGTCCAGCCTGGACAGGTCCCGTTCTTCCATCTTCTGGACGCGCCGCTCGATTTCGCGAACGGTCTCCAGATAGTCGCCCAGCATCGCACGGTCTTGCGGGTCCAGCTTGCGCTGAAGATCGGAAGCCTCCTCGGCGACCAGGTCGAGGATACTCGCATATTGTTTCGAGAGCGCCTTCCGCTCCTGCGGAGTGTCGCCCTGACCGAAGAGACGCTCGAAAAGTTTGCGCGGGTTGTACTCCATTGGCAGCGGTGTGGAGGGTGTGCGAAACGAGATTGTGCCCGCGTAACTGCAACCGAAGTTTCGATCACATGCGCCGCCACCACCGCCTTCGGTGGCAACCTCAAGCGAGGGAAGTGGCGTGTCCTGGGGCTGACGGCGGGCTTGTTTGCCAGTCCGCTGACGACGGTCAACTGTTTCTTGAACGGCGACAGCGGCTTGAGAATCGGCGTGAGCTCGAAGTCGCTGCCATCCTTCGCGGGCGTCCACTGAGTCATGATCGCGCCATGGGGGAAATAAATGAATCCCATGTGGGGTGTCCGCCGGGCCGCGGTTTGCGCCAGTGCCGTCCACGCCGGAATCATTGCATCCAGCAAAGGGAGACCGACCGCGACGCCGGCGCCGCGAAGAAACGTGCGGCGTGAAAGGTGCTTTTTAGTGATGAACATGTCCTCGAAATCTCCTTTTACTCTCTCCCGCCGGGCCGTGCCTAATTACTCGATACCTTCTGAGCTCGTTTCATCTCAAATGGTGCACTCTTCACAATACCCAACACAATCGACGAGAAGCGATAATTGTCCCTGGCAGCGTCACGCACGATCTGGCGAACCGTAGGCATATCGTAGTACTCGACGCTTCGGCCCAGCGCGTAGGTCATCATCTTCTCCGTTATCGTTTCAACAAACTGCTCAGGACGCCTCATCAGTGCCTGGCGCAGGTCGTTCGCCCCGGTCACTGGGGTTCCATCGACCAGTTTGCCGGACGCATCGATTGGAGTTCCCGCATCCCGGTCCTTGGTGCGCCACGCGCCGATGGCATCGAAGTTCTCGAGCGCGAAGCCGAGTGGATCCATCACGCCGTGGCATGCGTTGCAAGAAGGATTGGCGCGATGCTGCTCCATGATCTCGCGCACGGATTTGGCCTTCTCCCCCGCCTTGTTTTCCTTGAATCCTTCGACATTCGGCGGTGGCGGCGATGGCGGCGTCCCCGCGATGTTTTCCAGAATCCACGCGCCGCGAAGCACCGGTCCAGTGCGATTGGGATAGGACGTCACCATCAAAACGCTGCCTTTGCCGAGCAGTCCCCAGCGATTGGAGTCTTCGAGCGTCACGCGGCGGAACCGTTCGCCACGCACATCCGGAATCCCAGGAAAGCAAAATTGGTGACCAGTGATTTCGATCTTGGGTCGGCCAGCAGCCGCCGCACCTGAGTTTCGAGAACTTTAGGATCAGAGAGCTTTCCTTTTGCGGCAACGTCGAGAAGTTCATCGTCAGGCATTCGGCTCCATAAGAAGAAGGAGAGCCGGGACGCCAGATCGAGATCCCTGATTCGATATATAGAACCTGGCGCGGCATTTTCCGGAGCGGCTTCCGCGCGGTAAAGAAATTTCGGGCTCGACAGAATTGCCGTCAGCGCGCTCCGAATTCCCGCATCGAAATCGCCGGTCTCCCTCGCGGACTTATAGAACGCGAGCGGAGCCACGAGATCTCGATCGCTGACGGGACGGCGAAACGCCCGGCGCGCAAGCGTGGAGAGGATTTGAGTGGCGCACGGTAATTCTTCGCTTTCCCTGGTGGGGCTGCACACAAAAATCTTATGGCGGCTGGGTGTCTCCGTAACACCAACTGGATTATACGGACCGAGAACTTCGACGCTTCTCACACTCGGAATGCGGTCCACACCTCCACCCGGGCTATACGAGTACAGCAGATTGTCGGATTCTGCGAAAGTCCTGGCGATAAAAGTGACACCAACGTTGTGCGGTCCTCCCTTTACGTTGACAAGGATGTTCTGGAAACGCGCGTTGATCGCGGCTACCGCCGGGGCTTGCTTCTGGTCAATGGCCTTCATGTCCTCCTCGCCCCCAACATTCTCTTGGAAGACCCTGGCGCCATCGATGGTCACGATGAGCGTATGCGGATACTCGAGGCCGCGCACGTAGCCCCCGCCCGCAAGACCCGCGATATTGAACTTGTATTCGCCGTCGGCTGGAAACAAATGCTCGGCCACGAATCCCCCGCGCGTACCCAGAGGCAAACCCTCGACATGCACACCCTGGTTGTTGCTCCGCGGCGCACCGAGGACCGTGCTGGTGGTCTTCGGTTTGGCGTTGCCAATCGCCTGATTGCTCACCAGCCGCGCGGCCGATATGTATTGGTCGAGAAACGAAGGGGACACTTTCAGAACATTGGCGACGTTGTCGAAGCCATTTGCTTCGTCATCTTTGGGAAGCAGCGCGCTGGCATCCACGCGCAATGCGACAAGATCCTCGATCGCGTTGGCATATTCGACGCGATTAAGCCGATGCAGCGCCACACGTCCCGGATTCGGATCGGCCGCTGCGGCCTGGTCCAGCGAGTTCTCCAGCCATGAAACGAAGGAATCCACGGCAGCCTTGTCCGGCTGGCGCGCGCCCGGTGGAGGCATCATGCCAGCACGGAGCTTGCGTACCGCTTTTTCCCAAATGTCGGCGTTCTGGGACAGATGAGCGACGTCCAGCGCGTCGAACATCACATTCGCGGTTTTCGACCGCTGGTTGTGG
>WNGH01005141.1_pt1 | contig 19098 bp, 14 predicted proteins | sample 5400631 | NCBI WGS metagenome assembly WNGH01 (sample SAMN13153373, study PRJNA577476) | soil metagenome | isolation source: 115 cm soil or saprolite under Garry oak tree replicate 1 | place: USA:California | collected 2016-06-15
ACCGCCGACACCATGACCATTGATATTAGTGAAGGGGATTTTTCAATAGATGACCCCAAGAGCCCCTGGAAAGGCCGCTCACTGTATGACCTTTATCAAGAGGCCCATACTCCTTGGGAGTGGCACAAGCCGATCTTCAACCGCTGTCGCGAACGCGGCATGATCTGCTTCAGTACCCCGTTTGACGATACCGCTGTGGATTTTCTTGAAGAGCTTGATGCCCCCTGCTATAAGATTGCCTCCTTTGAAAATACCGACCTGCCTCTGATTCGCAAAGTCGCCGCCACTGGCAAGCCGGTGATCATCTCTACAGGTATGGCAACCGTTGCCGAACTGGACGAGACCGTCCGTGCCGCACGAGAGGCCGGATGCAATGACCTGATCCTGCTCAAATGTACCAGCACCTACCCGGCCACCCCGGAAAACACGAATATTCTGACAATCCCTCACATTCGCGAACTCTTTAACTGTGAGGTCGGAATCTCCGATCACACCATGGGAGTGGGTGTCTCTATAGCGGCGGTTGCCCTCGGAGCTACAGTAATTGAAAAGCACTTTACCCTGTGCCGTGCCGATGGTGGAGTGGATTCCACTTTTTCGCTTGAATCGGAAGAGTTGCGCAGCCTGGTTGTTGAGACAGAACGTGCCTGGCAGGCACTGGGAACAGTTAGCTACGGCCCGACAGAAAAAGAGAAAAAGTCTCTGGTGTTCAGAAGGTCACTTTATGTTGTTCAGGATATGAAGGCAGGGGATGTCTTTACACCGAAAAACGTGCGGGCCATCAGGCCGGGTTACGGGTTAGCTCCTAAATATTACGATTTGTTTCTAGGCAAGCAAGTGAAGGAAGATATTAAAAATGGAACACCGTTAAGATGGGATTTGATATAGAATAATTTTAACGCCAGCTGTTGGGTTTGACTAAATATTATGATCGAGGTGTGTGTGAAAGAAAATTTACAACAAGAAGGTGATATTAAAAAACAAAAAGGTGATTATTGGTCCAGGCCAGGTGCTGGCACAGCATACGAAGCTGGTATTTCATCGCCCAATGGTACTATTCAGATAAAAAATCGAGTTGAGCAGGAAATTGTTTTAAGGAATGCAAATGGCTTTATTCTGGACGCTGGGACAGGCACGGGACGATTCGCAATAGCACTAGCGAAAAATACCGGGAATTCAGTTACGGCCCTTGATTACTCATTGGAAATGCTTGCAGTGAACCGAGAGCTGAGTTCTAGAGAAGGTATTAATAACATCGAGTATGTGCAAGGCGATATTGAGAATATGAAATTCCCCTCAGATCGCTTTGATTCTGTTGTCTCAATTACTGTAGTGCGCCATTTCCCTGAATTCAAGAAGATCCTTCAAGAATACACCAGAGTTCTCAAGCCAGGTGGAAGAATAATTTTTGAAATGTGCAGTGGTGACCATATGGAGGCAGCAAATAGATTGATTCCCAAATTTGGAGTTAAATATAACACAGTGAACTTTGAAAATTATGAAGTAGAAATAACAAGAAATGAACTTATTAGCTATTTGAATACGATAGGAATAGACATCATTGAAATATTCCCGTATGACTTTCTCAACAATAATTGTTTTTTAAAGATAATATCCATTAGTGCATTTGGTTACAAAGTAATGAGGAAATTTTTGGATTATTTATTCAGACTAAAGACTCTCCAGGCGTTGCTCGTTAAAGCAGAACTTTCTGTTCTAAAAAAGTTACCGACTTCACTATCATATAATTTTATGATCATTGGAAGTAAACGTCATTAAAAATACAGATACTAAAATATCAAACCTGCATTTAGGGATCGCCAACGATGCTTCTATGTATACTATTGCGACATCGATTTCCTCAATTATTGTATTTATGTCAGGCCTTATTATAAAAAGATATCTTGGGCCCACAGATTTCGGCGTATGGTCACTCGTCTATATTATATTGACATACCTTATCTTACTCGATTTCGGCTCGATAGCTGCTGCCAATAAAGAAATTCCATATGAGCATGGAAAAGCAGATGAAAGAAGCGCAGAAGTACTAAAGGGTACACTATTCACTTTTATAGGATTCATCGCGCTTATTGTGATGGGTGGGATATTGTTTTATATAGCTATAGATCCAGTAAAAATTCATACTTCGGTTAAAGTTGGTCTGTTCTGTATTGCGGTCAGTTTCCCATTGTTCCAGCTTCAGCAGGCACTGACTACCATACTATGGATAAATAAAGAGTTTCGCAAAGCAAGTATGCTGGTTTTAATAGAGGCACTATCAAATAGCATAATAGGTATATTACTAGTATGGATGTATGGCCTTTATGGAATGTACGCAGCATTCATAGTTACGTTGACATTTAAGGTTGTTTATCTACTCATGGTTGCAAAGCAAAATAAAAAACTAGCTTTTCATTTGAAATGGGATTGGGCTTCATTCGAAAGATTGATAAGGAAGGGAGTCCCTTTGCAAATTGCTGGTTGCATAAATCTGCTAAAAGTATCCCTTGCTACGCTTTTGATCGGAAAATATATTAATATTGCAGCTGTAGGGTATTATGCATTTGCAGTAAGCATACAAAACTTTATTTTGCTTGGTCCTAATGCATTTTGGATAATTATGTTTCCGAGGTTTCAAGAGAGATTCGCAGTTCATAATGAAGACGTATCAGTACTGGAATCATTTTTTGTTAAGCCATTGATTGGATTTACTTTTTTTTTATTACCGCTAATGATTAGTTTCAGTTATCTGTTAGTTCCTCCCATTATAAGGCACATATTGCCTGCATTTCTTGAAACAATACCCGTCTTACATATAATGCTCATTGGAACCTTTTTCTTTTCAATGGAATGTATTCCGGGTCAAATAATGGTAACCACAAATAATCTATGGACGAGATCAGTTCTAGGTTTATTCAATACGGCTATTATCATACTCCTGATACTGTTACTCATCAGTTATAATAAGGACATACTCAGTTTTACATCAGCTATTGCGATAGGTAACTTTATAGGTTTTATTGTAAATTATTTAGTAGCCCATAATTATATTAAGAGAGACAGGACACTTCACCCACTTGGTTTTAAGATGTTATTAGCCTTTTTATACGTCTTCGCAACAATAGTAGTTATTGATATTATGATCCCAGTGCCAACTTCAACGGCAGGAGATTTTGTAATATCTTTCTTAAAGTGGATTGTATCTTTAATTATTATGCTGCCATTATTTGTTGTTGCTGAGCGAAATCTATCATTAGTTGCTACGTTCAAAAGTTTGTTTTTTGCACGTCAAGAGGTAGCATCATAACGTGAGAACCACAATGTCTAAAGATATAAGTTGTGACAGCATAGTTCTTGTTGCACAACGTCATTCGAGATGGGAGATTGATGGATTCTGTAATCCGTTGTTTGTATGTACAGAAATGCTCTTCGACCTACAGAATATTGAGGTGCGACGCTGGGAATTATGGCATCTGATTAAGGACCTTGATAATGCATCAAAGCATTCTGCAACCTTGTCAGAATTTTTAGAGCCCGACGATTTTAGTTTTATTGAATATACCGCAAAGTTAATTTCCCAACAGTTCTATCAGCCTGATGGAACCGACTGGAGTCTATACAACGGAATTTCGCTAGGTAAATGTTTTGAGTATGATGTGCAAACTAAAAGTATGAGGAGACTAAAATATTTATTGTCTATCAAACGCCTTGTCGAATGTTTTCCAAGCAAACAAATCTATTGTGATTATCCCACAGATTCAGAAGAGAGAAAACTTCTCGCGGCATTTCAGATAAATTTGTCAAATTTCGACGTATCAACGCAAATTACAAGTCAGAAACGATGGAACTTAAGGGATTCTATTACAAATCTTGGTATTAAATATTTGAGATCGGCTATTATTCAATTTTGTAATATATTGACAAGATGCAATCATAAAGAGCTGAATAAAGTACCCACCATCGTTGTTTTTCCAACACAAATTATATTGAAGACGTTGGAAATATGGAAAAACGAGTATACTGAAAGATTGAAAATAGTAATAGCCTCCGGTACCAACAAAAATATAAGAAGTATTATTAATCTTATACAGTCAGGTGCTATTTTTGCTAATTTAGCAGAAGTAAATAATAAATTAGATACCGTTGACATTTCTAGAATCAAAAACAAATGGATTGAACGTTCCGAATCTGAAGGGTATCTCAAATTATTTGATATTAAAGGCATGTCACTTGACAAGCATTTTGCTGCAATTATTAACGAAATTATTGACGTTGACTTTCCTAGAATATGCAACGTAATCAATAGCTCAACTAATTTGTTTAATAAAGTATCAGCTAAAGCAATATTGTTACCGAATGACACCCAGACTATGTACAGAGCATTTGCATTGGTAGCGAGGAGCATGGGTGTAAAATCATTCACACCACAACACGGGTATCCGATGTATCTTGGAGATGGGAATCATTTGACGAGTGATTACTCTTTTTTCTGGTCTAAATCGACAGCTCAAATTTATGAAAATCTCGGTGTGAGCCAAGACAGCCTTTTCATCACTGGATGTCCTTACTCAGATACGCTCTGTAGTAAAGATGGCACAAACAGTGACTTGGGTGATAAAGAAATACAAGTTCTGATTATCACAACCGGTAATCCAGGAGTTCAAGTAAAAATCAAAGAAGAATGGGTCCCAGAGTACATACTTAATGTTTTGTCAAACTTATTGCAAAGCAAACACAAACTCAGTTTGACTGTTAAACTACACCCAGGTGAATCGAGGAAGCTATATGCTGAAAACGTATCTTCTTATTTACATAGGAATATTAAATTTATTGACGACGGGGATTTAACATCACTGATACAAGACAATGATGTAATAATAAGTCCTCCTTCCACATGTATTTTGCAGGCACTTTTGTTAAACAAACCAGTAATTTATGGAAATGGTAATTAAGAATATATGGCCTTCACGTAGGAACAGTTTTGACGTAACCGATTATGTTGGCTCTACAGATGGATTATCTTCAACTAGATTAATGGATAGTATTTACAAAATAAGCATATCTTAAGCTTTAAATGTAGTTTTGGTAAGCGTGGTAAGCTGTTTAAAATACGAACAAAAGGAATAGTAAGAGTGGAAAATGTAGAATATTTTAACCATACGCGAAAAGAAATAGCACCTCTACTCCCCAATAAAATCGAAAGAATTTTGGAAATTGGTTGTGGATCAGGCAATACGGTTTCTTGGGTAAAGCAGGAATGGGGTTGCAAATGGGCGGGTGGTGTGGAACTTTTTTCGGAAGCAGCTGAAAAGGCAAGAGATAAAATCGATATAGTTTATTGTGGAGATATCGAAAAACTTGATTTGACACTTGAGGAATCATCGTTGGATGTCATCTTATGTTTGGATGTGTTGGAACACTTGGTTGACCCATGGGGTTTAATCGCAAAATTATATCGTTTACTTAAGACAGGTGGTGTTATTATTGCCTGTATCCCGAACATGAGAAATTTTCACGTGACTTTTCCTCTTCTATTATTTGGACAATGGAATTATACAAACGATAATTTTCTGGATAAGACCCACCTCAGGTTTTTCACAAAAATAACTGCGATTGACTTGCTTGAGTGTTCCGGGCTTAAAGTTGATGTAGTAAATGAAACCGGTTTTGAACGTTGGTCAAATTCTAGGATTGCAAATATACTTACATTTGGTTTACTGAAACCAGTATTTGTATATGAGTATCTTATTCGCGCGAAAAAATAAATATAATGTGCCGATAGCGAGCAAACAATGAGCCTGATTAACTTAACAAACAATGTAGCGATATTTTCCATTTCATCACTTAATTATATCTCTTATGCTAGAACTTTATTCGGTTCAGTCAAAGAGTTCCATTCAGACGATGTTGACATGTATCTTCTGCTAGTAGATGAGCTAGATGGTAGTGTTGACCCAGATTCAGAACCTTTCAAAATTATTGAAGCAAAAAACATCAATATTTCTGAATTCGAAACGATGTCATTTAAATATGACATTATGGAGTTAAATACAGCAGTGAAACCTTTTTTCATTCGCAATTTATTGAAGGCAGGCTATAAAAAGATCATTTATCTAGATCCCGATATTATGGTTTTTGATAGATTAGACTTGGCTCTTAATCTATTGGATTCACATTCGATTGTCTTGACACCTCACATCACTATGCCTATTCATGATGATCTTAGGCCCTCAGAACAGGACTTTCTTAAAACTGGCATTTACAATCTTGGTTTTATAGCCCTCTCGAATACAGAGGAATCATTTAAATTAATCGAATGGTGGTGTTTAAGATGCGGGAGTCTCTGTTACAATGAACCTGAAACAGGTCTTTTTGTTGATCAAAAATGGATTAATTACGTACCAGGGCTCTTTGAATCGGTATATATTCTTCGCAACCAAGGTTATAACATGTCGTACTGGAATTTGCATGAACGGGTACTAATCAATTATCGCGTAAATAACAGCGAACAATTATGCTTTTACCATTTTAGTGGTATTTGTTTTGACGACTTGAATTCAATTTCTAAGTATCAAAATAGGTATACCCTTTTACAAAGGCCCGAATTAACAGATCTGTTTGAACTATATAGAGATAAAGTTTTAGCAAACGGATATCATAACAGTAAGCGGCATTCCTACAAATATTCGAAATACGAGGATGGCACAATAATAGGCCCAGTTGGCAGGCGTTTATACCCATCATTCCTTACTGAGTATCCCGATCCTTTCAGCGTAAAGGGAAATAGCTACCATGCACGATTAATATCGAAAGGCATTATCGAAAAAGAGGCTAGATCTAAAAACGAAATAAGCAACTCAATGACTAAGAGTGGTAAGATAAATATACTTCTCAAAATCGTAATAAAATGTATTGGCGTTGACAGATATATTTTATTGATGCGGTACATTCGATGGGTCTCTGTAACAAGAAGACAAAAATTCATGTTGGAATAGTATGTACCAAAATTACCAATACAAGGAAATGTGACATATGTCAACAATTGAGTCCAATGAATATAATATAAGCCTAAAGATATTATTTATTACTCCTTTTATTGGTTATTTGCTTCTGGTCTATCCTTTGTTGAATCAGCTCCCGATGCATGAAGAAGTTGTCCATGTTATCGACACCGACAGTTGGAAAGTTGCGATTGAATATTGGTGGCATCCACCGCTCTATGTTTTGCTAGTCAGATTATTCAGAAGCATCTTTGGTGATTCATATAAGGTAATATATTCGGTAGGCATAATTGCAGCACTTTTTAATATCTATTTTGTTAAAATAATTATTGAGACGCTTTTGCAAGCATTTGATACTAGCAAACGCACCAAATACATGCTTATTGGAATGTGGTCATTTGTTCTAATGCCAATTACTGTTTCTGGGTCAATTCTATTGGAGATGGAACCAGCCGTATTGACTCCGCTTTGTTTGTTAGCAATTTGGTATTACTTGAAAAACGAAAATAAAACCGATTCTTTGAAATTTAAATGTGTTGTTGGTTTATTGTTTGGATTGACAATGTGGGCAAAGATATTTGCAACACCATTTTTATTAATCGGTGCTATTTTTATTCATGAGTGGAGGAGCGGCAACTCCATACGTAAGGCTGCTAAGGACTTTTCAGTTATACTATTTTCTGCGCTATTATTATTTGTTCCGACCTACATGACATACGCATATTTATTTCTGCATGGCAAGAATACTATATCATTTATATTCTCTGACAAAATATCAGCCGATGCGCCACTCTATGCATCTGGTAAAATATTGATACCTATTGCATCTAAATTAATAGCGTGGTCTTTCTGGTTCAGCCCTTATTTCATTATTCTCATGTGCTATTTAACTTACAGGATGTTCGGCAATATAACAACATTCAGAAAAGAGTTATTTCTCGTTATTGCAATTATCTCAATATTGTTATTTTATCTGGTCATGAGCCCATATTTATTTCTAGAATCTAAATATTTCTATCCAATTTTCCCTTTAATAGCAATTCTGTTTTCATCTATATTAGCCAGAGAGGAACTAACCTTTCCTATTGTGAAATACGCTTACATAATTCCAGTAGTTGCAATTGGCCAATTTCTTCTTATCGGCGACCCCCTTTTTAAAAATCTATTTTTATTCAGGAATAATCTAATCCATAAATTGATTGTATATAATATCAATTATCTTATTTTTAATATTATATTATTTCTAGTAGTTCTTTTCGTATTGAAAAACGTCATTCCGACTCACCACAAGCTTGTTTGCATATCTCTAATATTGCTCAGTATATCTTCGAGTCTATCGCTTTTCGCAAATCAAGCTATAGGTCAATACCAAACCAAATATCAATATGGTGAAACTGGTGCAAGTGAAACAATTGAATATATAAAACGAAGCATTAGTAGCCAAAATAACGTTATTTTGCCATTTGATATTAAATATTATGCCGGCATTAAATATATGAATGAGTCTTCAAAAATAACAGATTTAGAAGATAACGTGTTTCAATGGGACTGGATAATTGAGCGCCATGTTAATATTCTAAAAATCCCTTCGCAATACCTAACAGACTATTCTTTAGTCAAAAAATTTGGTTCATATGAAATCCTTAAACATAAGTAGCCTCTTACTATGAATATCAACCCTGACAGAAAATGCTTTGTACAAAGAGATAATACGTTAAGTCTTAATTTAGCGTTTGCTTATGTTGTATCTATCTTTCTTGTGGCAAATTTCGAAGGACTGAAGCTCTTTTCCATTGGTGTATCTTCTATGGTCTCAGCCTTGATGTTATTTTATTCCTTTATTAAAGGCTGTCTGACTAAAAGATTTGTCCTTTACACGCATCCCGGTCAAAAATTATTGTTTATGGTAATGTTATGGGCAGCTATCTCTTTATATTTAACCAAAATACTTCCATCAAAAGCAATTCCAGACGAAGTGAGCTCTTATCCTTGGACAACCGGTCTTAATTCATCAACACTGCGTGGTTTTTCTTTTTTAGTAAGATTGTTTCTCTCGTTATTTGCAATCGAATTCATCATTGTAGCCATAGACACTAAAAAGAAATATTTTCAAGTAATTAATTGTTTTTTAGTTTTGTACTCACTAGTGTGTTGCTTTATTGTTGCACAAATACTTTTATATGCGCTCCTAAAAGTTTCAATTGGCTATATCTATTACGACTCAAGTCTTTTTAGGGTTGGTGGTTACGTAGGTGAGCCTTCGCTTATGGCGTGTATTCTGGCTGGTGGATATTTCCTTGTTCTTGGTGTGCTGAAAAGTAAACTTGATGAGATTATATTTTCTCATAAGCACCTAAAGTTATTGCTAGCTGTTGCTACAATAGATTTATTTTTTACATTCTCGTCCGCATGGTTAATTGGCGTATTTGTAGTGTTCTTGTTTGTATCGCGTAATTATTTTAGCAAAAAGCAACTAATAGTTTTGTTAACGATAGTATTTGTAGCTCTTATTTATTTTTTGCCCTTTCAGGAAGCGCTAATTGCGAAGGTGTATAGAGAGGCAACGGGGCTCAATCCAAGGACTTTTTCATGGATAGCTGGATATAATATCTTTTTACAGAATATTTTTACTGGCGTTGGAATTGGACAGAGTGTGTTTTTTATGCCAATTAATATGGCAAACATTTGGGATTATCTTTTAGATTATGATGCATACAATGAGATGATTGCAGTTCGATTTCCCCCTTTAAACACCCACATTCAATGGCTTGCCGAAACAGGAATAATAGGCCTAACCTTAATAATTTGTTTATTCCACACACTATTTACGAGCAGAAAGCGTATTGACATTGAATATCAACCCTTAGTAAAGCTTGGTTTCGGCTGTGGGCTAGCAGTCTATATGATTTCTATGAATGCTGTACCAGACTACTATTATGTTGGTTATTTTAATTTTTTAATTGCAATGTATATTGCCGGCCTAAAAATATATTCATCTCCAAGAGAAGCGAGAGTCCTGTCATGAAAATAGGTATTGATGCACGCTCGCTTGGGGCAAAAATATGTGGTGTTTCGCGAGTTACACTAGCCCTAATTCATGCATTGGCTTCAATCGATCATAAAAATGAATATATCATTTATACAGATCAACTTGAGAGCATTCCATGTCTCCCTGCAAATTTTAGAGTCGTGCAAAGCTTTACTAATAGAATGAATGCATTACATGATTATGAATTGTACTCCTTATTTAAAAATGCCGATTTAGATGTACTCCATGTTATGCATTCCTGGTTGCCACTATTAATCCCTGCCGGAATTCGAAGTATTGTAACAATTCACGATATCTTCTCAGTAACAGACCGCGACTTCTTTATAAAACGCCGTCCTTTCCACTGGCTTTTTAGGTTGTATTTTAAATTCCTGACGAAAATTACGATAGATCGTGCCGATGTGATCATAACTGTTTCTCGCTACTGTGAAGAAGAGATCAAACGAGTATTTAACCCTCATAAAAAACAAATACAAGTCGTCTACAATTCGCCCGGAATCATTCCCGATGAGAGATTGGTATCTCCTCGATTAATTCAGCAAAATTACTTCTTTTATCTGGGCAATTTTCGCGGCTACAAGAATGTGCCGACTCTAATAAACGGTTATGGGCGCTTCCTACAACGCAGTGGATCAAAAATGGACCTCGTTGTCGCCGGCAATGATGCCCATACAGGCATGCTTATCTTAGTCAAAAAACTTGGTATAGAAAACAGAGTCCATTTTATTACCCGACCATCAGACCAGATCATTGATAATCTTTACCGAAATGCCAGTGTCTTTGTATTCCCCTCCAAGTTTGAAGGGTTTGGAATCCCTCCTCTTGAGGCAATGAGCTACGGAGTGCCTGTGGTGATTTCTGATGCGGCTGCTTTGATAGAAACGGCTAATGGCGCTGCATTGATATTTGACCGTAATAGTCCTGATGATTTGGCAGACAAGCTTATAAAAATCACCGAAGATAATGACCTGCGAGCCGATTTAGTTTCTCTGGGGCGAGCTAACGCGGCTCGATATACTTGGGGAAATAGCGCTTATCAGCTGCTTCAAATCTATAATTCTCTCGCAAAACCAGAAAGAGGAACTGAATGAATATTCTAATACTAAATCCTCCGTTTTTACCCAAGTACTCGCGAAGTTCCCGCAGCCCTGCTGTAACCAAGAGTGGCACCATATATTATCCGCTCTGGCTTAGCTATGCCACCGGAGTTCTCGAAAGAGCTGGCCACGAAGTGTTGCTGATAGATGCTCCTGCAGAAGGTACTGAACTGTCTCAAATCAGAAACAGAATTGATAATTTCAAGCCCGAACTAGCCGTATTTGATACATCCACGCCGAGTATCCATAGCGATGTAAAGGTTCTTGAGGAGGTTAAATCCTGGTTTGGCGGCAAGCTGCTCACGGTTTTGGTCGGTACACACCCATCTGCGCTTGCTGACGAGACTATTGCATTATCTCAATCCATTGATGTCATTGCACGTCGGGAGTACGATTATACTCTGCGCGAGCTTGCCGACCGCATGCAGGCTGGAAGCATCGATTTATCTCAGGTATTGGGCGTTACCTATCGTCAGGGCAATGAGATTAAAAGTACCGAAGACCGGCCGCATATCGAAAACCTCAATGAAATCCCATGGGTCTCAAAAGTTTACAAAAAGCACCTTGACATCAATAATTATTTTTACGCGCACACAAAATCTCCTGTCATTTCTTTTTTTGCCGGTCGTGGATGCCCAAACAAATGTTTTTACTGTGTATACCCCCAAGTTATGTTCGGCCATAAATATCGTCATCGTTCCGCAGAAGATATCGTTGGTGAGTTGGAATATATCTTAAAAGAATTTCCTGATGTGAAAGAAGTTTTGATTGACGATGATAATTTTACGGTCGATCAAGAGCATGTCCTGGCAATCTGTGACTTGATTGTGAAAAAGAAACTGAAGGTGGCGTGGACAGTTGAGGCACGGGTCAATCTCCGTCTTGATGTCATGCTTGCCATGAAGAAAGCCGGGTGCCGTCTATTGGTGGCCGGATTTGAAAGTGGCGATCAGAATATACTGAATAATGTGGACAAGGGCGCTACAATCGAGCAGGCGGAGCAGTTCTGCCTCAATGCAAAAAAGGCCGGCCTCAGGGTTCATGGTTGCTTCATGGTCGGTAACAAGGGAGAAACCAGAGAGTCGATTGAGAAATCTCTCAAGTTTGCCTTAAAGCTAAACCCGGATACGGCGCAATTCTTCCCGCTCATGGTCTATCCGGGAACAAGGGCCTATATTTGGGCGCAGGAGAATTCCTTTATCCGCGCCGAATCCTATCGGGACTGGCTTACCGAAGATGGGCTCCACAACTGTGTACTTACTACGGATAATCTCACTGCGCAGGAGCTGGTCCGTTTTTGTGATGACGCACGGCAGAAATTTTATCTACGTACCTCGTACATTGTGAAAAAGGTCGCCGACTTGGCGGCGAATCCTTCCGAAATAAAAAGGACATTCAAGGCAGCAAAAGTGTTGGCTAAGCATCTTTTTAAAGGTAAACAAGAATGCTGACTTGGATACACTGGGGCGCTCTTTTCCTGACGCTCTATACCTACTTGCTTTTTCCTGCCTTGCTGTCTGTTCTGCTGAAGTTCTGCCGGAACAATGATGCAGCAGCTCCATTAAAGCTGACAAATCCACCCAGTGTGGCAATTCTCTGCGCCATGTACAACGAAGAGAAGGTGGTGCGGGAAAAGATCGAAAACTTCAGGAAGTTGAACTATGGGCATCCGCGCCTTTATATCGGCTCCGACGGCTCGTCCGACAGGACGAACTGTATTCTTGAGGCGTTGAAGAATGATGATCAAATCAGGGTGTTCATCTTCCCCAGGCGTGGCAAGGTACATGTCCTCAATGACTTGATTGAAGCGGCATCAGAGGACATCCTCATCTTTACCGATGCTAATTCAATGTTTGAGCCGGACGCAGTGAAAAAACTGGTGGAGCCTTTTGTCGACGGCCAGATAGGGGGAACTTGCGGAAGGCTTGTGTTGCTTGACGAGAGCGGCACGTCGGGTGAAGGGTTCTACTGGCGCTACGAAACCTTTATAAAGAAGGTTGAAAGCCGGTTCAATTGTGTCATTGGAGCCAACGGCGCAATTTATGCGATACGCAGGGAATTGGTTGCTCTGCTGCCCTCAAACACGATCAACGATGACTTTACCATTTCAATGCGGGCATTGGAGAAGGGTTTCGGGATTCGGTACGTACAAGACGCTGTTGCCACGGAGAAGGCGCAGCCGGATGACGCAGTTGAATTCAGGAGACACGTGCGGGACGCTGCAGGACACTACCGTGCCGTTGCATACCTGAAGATAATGTTGAATCCGTTACATTTCAAGAGATTCTTTTTCTATGTTTCCCATCGGGTCATTCGCTGGTTTGTTCCTCATTTCCTTTTGCTTCTTCTTATTATCCCTCTCTTTCAGTTGCATGACAAATGGATAAAGGGTTTCTATCTCATCCAGCTGACTTGTTACGGGATAGCCTTGCTAGGCTATCTTTCCGGTACCAGGAGAAAGTTTTTTTATATTCCGTTCTATTTCGTGTACATTAATGTGGCTCTCATGATCGGGTTTCTGAGAAATTTAATTGGAGTCCAGAAGGTGATGTGGGACAGCACTACAAGATAGGCGCTTAAAAACATGGATCACTGTGAGAGGCGATTCTTGCTTATGAAAAGATTATTCGATTGGATTCTTTCCGCACTGCTGCTTGCCTTTTTCAGCTTGCCCATGCTGCTAGTTGCCGTTCTGGTAAAACTCACATCCCGTGGGCCGGTGTTCTACTGGTCAGACCGGGTGGGAAGGCATAACACCATCTTCAGAATGCCCAAATTCCGCACCATGCGCACCGATACCCCGGCAGTGGCAACCCATCTCCTTACTAGTCCCGATCAATTTCTAACCCCTATAGGTAAATTTCTGCGCAAGTCGAGTCTGGACGAATTGCCGCAGCTTTTCAGCATCCTAAAGGGTGACATGAGCTTTGTGGGCCCCCGGCCGGCCTTGTTCAACCAGGATGACCTCATCGATCTCCGTACCCGGAAAGGGATCCACATGTTAACCCCCGGCCTCACCGGTTGGGCGCAGATCAACGGCCGGGACGAACTGCCCATCCCGGAAAAGGTGGAATTCGATGACTATTATTTGAATAATAGATCTTTTATCCTTGATCTCAGGATACTTCTTTGGACCGTCCTCAAGGTTGTAAAAAGCGAAGGTGTAACCCACTAACTACGTTGCATACGATCAATTACGCTTTTTCCATAGACCCCTCCCCCATTATCTTAAACTCCAACATATAAAAAACTTTAATTGCCCACTATTAATTTAACTCTTCATTGTTATACTTTTCCAGAGCATTACAGGTTGATGAAAAATGTCATGAGACGGACGGAAAGTTCGAAGGAACCGCCTGGGAGAATAGATAATGAGGAAAAGAAGGTTTCTCGTTTTCTTACTTGATCTGGTTTTTATCGCGGCAGCCTATGCAGTGGCTTTTTTGCTCCGCTTCGACTTTAATTTAGCCAAGATTTGGTCAGAGCCTTTCTTGTACGGCTTTGTTCTGGTGCTCGCCGTTAAGCCGTTGATATTTCTCAGCTCCAACCTGTACCGAAGTCTCTGGCGCTATGCATCTCTCCCCGATGCCCTGGAAATCTTCAAGACGGTTTCAATCGCTTCGTTGGCATCGTTTTTTGGCCTGCTGTTTTTCCACCAATTCAACTACTTTTCCCGCTCCATATTCATCCTTGACTGGATATTGCTCTTTGCCATGCTGGCAGCCAGCCGACTGGTCTGGCGGGTTTACCGGGAAACCTGCGTGATGCCCCGCAACGCCAAGGGACCAAAGACGCTTATCGTCGGGGCCGGCAAGGTAGGGAACCTGCTCCTCAAGGAAATCAGAATGCAGGCGGACTCTGACTACAATGTGACAGGTTTTGTCGACGATGATCCGGAAAAACTGGGGATGCGCTTGAACGGTACACCGGTGCTGGGTGACACGTTACAGTTGTCGAAGCTGGTCAGGGACTACGAGATTGAAAAAGTGATAATCGCCCTGCCGGCGGCTAGCGGCGAGAGGGTGCGGACAATCATCAGGCGTTGCAAGATGGCAGGGGTCCAGTTTAAGACCCTCCCCGCTATCAACGATATTATTGATGGTAAAGTTTCCATGGCACAGATCAAGGATGTGGAGATAGATGACTTGCTCCGCAGAGAACCTGTAGTGTTGGATGTAGAGGCCATCCGCAATTATCTGACTGAAAAGAAAGTTCTCGTTACCGGGGCCGGGGGGAGCATTGGCAGTGAGATCTGTCGCCAACTGGCAAGGTACAAGCCGGATAAAATTATCCTGTTTGACAATGCGGAAACGCCGCTCTTTCATATTGAAAAGGAACTCGCCCCAAAGAATCCCGATATAAGGATTATTCCGGTATTGGGGGACATCAGGCATGCAGACAAGGTTGAAGCTGTTTTTGATGAATTCATGCCCGATGTTGTGTTCCACGCTGCTGCCTACAAGCATGTACCGATGATGGAATACAATCCGCTGGAAGCTGTTTCAAACAATATTGGCGGGACTAAGGTGCTGGCCGACGCTGCCGCTAAATTTGGCGTGGCAAATTTTGTGATGATATCCACCGACAAGGCAGTGAACCCGACCAACGTGATGGGGGCGAGCAAACGGGCGGCGGAGATCTACGTGCAGGCCCTGGCGGACAGAAGTGTCACTCGGTTCACCACGGTCCGCTTCGGCAATGTGCTGGGGAGCAATGGCAGCGTGGTCCCGACGTTCAAGGAGCAGATCAAGAAAGGGGGGCCGATCACGGTAACCGATCCCGAGGTCATACGGTATTTCATGACCATTCCCGAGGCGACTCAGCTGGTGCTGCAGGCGGGATGCATCGGCAACGGTGGAGAAATTTTCGTGCTCGACATGGGGGAGCCGGTGCCGATCCTTGAACTGGCCGAGGAACTGATTCGGCTTTCCGGTCTGGTCCCCTACGAAGACATCGATATCACTTTTACCGGCCTGCGACCGGGCGAAAAACTGTTCGAGGAACTCTTGATAGAAGGGGAGGGGATCAAGCCGACCGATCATGAAAAGATCAAGGTGCTTGCCGCGGTGGCGCATGACCCGGAATGGTTGACAAGGGAAATGGAGATGCTCTTTTTCGAGGCAGATGCGTTCGATATAAACGGGATCATGGAGTCGCTGCGCAGGCTGGTTCCGGAATTCAGCCCCAGTTACCATTTCACCGGCGAGCCGCCGCTTGCCTTTCAGAAAGTCCGTCCCGATCTCTTCCCACAGCAGAGCCGACCCATCTATATCCCTGTGTCCTCCACGTACACACTTGACACTGCCTCCGCCAGCAGTGGGCGGAATATCGGCAGCCCTTTTTTCCGAATGCATGCCGGCACTGGTGCGCCTGGCTTGGCGCACCACAAAAGTCATCATGGTGACCTTGTTCGCCCTCATGGCAGTATCGATGAACGGAACACTATAGGGTAAGGAAAGACTGAACAGAACCAGGTTTCCACCTCTTTCTATGCGATTTGTTGGTCTAAAACAGGAGGATTGATGGCGCCCGCCTTCAGGGGGAATCCCGGTTTCCCGTTTCTTTTCCTTATGCTATTCCTGACCTTTCTGATTCCTGGAAAATGCTTGGCACTTGCCTCCAACAACATCCCCCTGGACAGTCCAGTTTATTCCTACCTGGAAAAACTTGCCTCCTTCGGCCTGATCACCAGCGAGTTCCGGGGGATCAGACCTTTTTCAAAGGCAGAAGCTGCCAGGCTCCTTCTCGAAGCCGAGAAACGCCTGCGCAATGACAGCGATGCGGCACGGATATCGCTCGTTGACCAGGTCATGGACGAGCTGCGGCGCTATCTGGTCCGGGAAGTCTCGCTGCGACAGGAGCCGGAACAGGCTTCCCTGTTCGATTACAACCTGCTCTCCGCGCTGAGGTTCCGTTACGTTTACCTGGAGGGCGTTCCCCGCAGTTACGAGCGCCCAGTGCACGATCCAGGAGGGGACGGGGTGTTCGGCATCGGCGCGGGGCTCCGGCCCGATAATCCGTATCCCTCGCCGGTGCAGCAGCACGGCAGCGAAGGGACCCCCCTGCTTGAGAACAACGAGGGGATCGTTTACGCCAAGGGGAGCAGCAGCGAGCTCCGCTTCAGCAGTGAGGCCTTCGGCGGCAGAGCCGGTGTTTCTCTATTCGGAAGGGGACGGCCTGACCCAGGGGCGGATCAGCAAGGGGTACGTCAAGCTGGGCGGCGGCGGGCTGGAGCTGGAGGTGGGGCGCGATGCCAACTGGCTGGGACTGGGGGAACGGGGGAACATCACCCTGACAAACAATGCGGTAAACTTCGACCTGGTCAAGCTGTCCAGCCCGGAACCGGTCTCCAGCAGGTACCTGTGGGACCTCAAGTACGCCCTGATCTTTTCCCGTCTTGACGCCGCGCAGCTCGGCAATCAGGAACGGCACCCCTATTTCCTGGCCGGCAAGCTCTCGTTCCTGCCGAATCCGTACCTGGAATTCGGGATCAACCTCGGCAAGGAGTTTGGCGGCCCGGGAGTGAACAACGGTCTCGGAGATACCCTGCGGGGGATTTTCGGCGGGACGAGTGCAGACAACACCAACAACCTGGGGGGGGTGGAACTACGCGTCCGGCTGCCGTTTCTGCGCAACACCGAGCTGTACGGCGAGTTCTCAGGCGAGGATTCGGCAGGGTTCTGGCCGATCGTGGAGAGCTACGTGGCCGGGGTCTACATCCCCCGCCTCACCGCCTCCGGCCGTGACGACCTCCGCTTCGAATATTTCCTCGGTAACCAGATACTTTACACCAACGGCACTTTTCCCGAGGGGTACATTTACCGCGGCATGCCGATCGGCCATTTCCAAGGGGGGGCGGCCGAGGACTTCTTTGTCCGCTACAGTCACTGGTTTTCGGCCAGAAACCGCATGGCCCTCGAATATTTTCACACCGAGCGGGGGAACCTGGGAAGGGTGACCGTCAACGGCTCCGGACAGTTCGACCCGAACGGCGTATTGCAGGCGGTGGAGCGAAAGAACGCAGGGCGGGTCTTCTGGAATCTACCGGTTTATGGCGAGCTGAACATGAATATGATGTACGGCTGGGAGCGGATCAACAATTTCAACCTGGTCGGCGGCGTGCAGCAGACGAACCAGGTTGTCAAGGTCGATGTGAGTTACCGGTATTAATGGCCGTGACGTATGACTCGTTCCCCGCTACGGAATTCATGTTACGGTTTTTTTTGGATTTACAAATAGCAACTATCCTGATAAACAAAATCAAACTATTAACATCAGCTAAAACTGAATTTTCAGGGGTTATAACTAATGAATAAGATTTTTGGCATTCTGGTGGTCGCATTTGTTTTTTTGCTCCCGGTGAATTCGTTTGCCCTTACCGTGGGAGGGCAGGATGTCAGCGACGAGGAGGCAAGGAAGTACGTGGAGAGTATCAAACCCGATACCACGCCTGCCGACGTGCAGCAGAGACCTGTTGTTTCGCCCGAGATGACTCCGACGCAAAAGAACGATGAGGCCAAGAAGGGCACCGCTGAGGAAAAGGAGAAAAAGCCGGTCGTTGAGCCCGCTTCGTCTCTGGAGCGATCTTTTTCCAGGCCGACCGTAACGCTACAGGACAAGGTTGAAACGGACCCCTTCAAACGGGAGCTCAAACAGTTTGGCTACGAGTTCTTTAAGAACAGTCTTGCCACGGCTCTGGGAAATCTTCCCGTAGGTAATGACTATGTTATCGGTCCGGGCGACTCGATACGGATCGACATGTGGGGCTCGATAAGCGCTCACCACGAGCTGACAGTGGACAGGAACGGAGAGATCACCATGCCGCGGGTTGGGGCGGTTAAGGTCTGGGGGCTCAACTACAGCCAGGTGAAGGACGTAATCAACACGGCAATCTCCCGCTACTTCAAGGGATACGAGCTGAACGTCACCTTGGGACGCCTGAGGACTATCC
>WNGH01004850.1_pt1 | contig 19095 bp, 19 predicted proteins | sample 5400631 | NCBI WGS metagenome assembly WNGH01 (sample SAMN13153373, study PRJNA577476) | soil metagenome | isolation source: 115 cm soil or saprolite under Garry oak tree replicate 1 | place: USA:California | collected 2016-06-15
CGCGCGAGCAGCAGATCATTGGCCGTCTGGATGGCGCTGCCCAGATCGGGCAGCAGGAAGTACATTCTGCGTCTCATGCTCGTCTCCTCTCCGAAACACGACTCGCCGATCGTTCTTACCCCGCGGCACTCCCGAAGTCAAGCCGTCCGTGTCGCGATGCGGTAGAATCGTCGCCGAAGCTGGCCAGACGGTCGCTGGCAAATGTTTCAGCTGCCAGAGGAAAGTCCGGGCTCCACAGAGCAGGGTGCTGGGTAACGCCCAGGCGCCGCGAGGCGACGAAGAGGGCCACAGAGACGAGTCGTGACGGGTGGTCGATAAGACTGCGCGTTGCGGGTGAAACGAGGCAACCTCCACCCGGAGCAACATCAAATAGGCGGACGACGACGTGACTCGCCGAGTCCGCGGGTAGATGGCTCGAGCCCCGGGGCAACCCGGGGCCTAGAGGAATGACTGTCCAAGACAGAACCCGGCTTATCGGCCAGCTTCACTTTTTTTTCGTCAGCGCGCCGCGCGCTGAACCCACTCCGTGATCGCCGCGACAATCTCCGGCGCTTCGCCAAGCGCGGGAGTCACGCGGAAGTCGGTCTTCGCGTGGCGTTTCCGGATCCTCGCCACCATCGCCGGCAGCTCGCGTTTCAGGTGCGCTCCCTGCGCGAGGAAAAGCGGCACGATGAGCACCGTCTTGATTCCCTTGGTGGCAAGCCGCGCGGCTGCCTCGTCAAGGGAGGGCGACATGAACTCAAGGAAGGCGAGTTCGACCGGCGTGCCGGACGCGCGCAGCCGCTCGCAGATGCTCTCAAACGGTTGCGCCCATTCGGGCTCGCGCGCGCCGTGGGCGAAGAGTATGACAGCGCTTGAAGACATGGAAAGGCGAGCTTAGCGGCGGGCGGTTCACCGGTCAAAGCGGTCTGTTCGCCGGCACGCAGGTCGAGTGCATCCGTTTCTCCGGCGCTTGCATATTGCGGCGCACTTTTGGCTTAATGCTTGCTCGATAAAAGCTTCTCCGGGGAGGTTCCATGATGCTGTTCAATCGCGCCGGCGCGGTGTTCGCCGGTGTCGTGCTCGTCCTTTGCGCCTGGAGCGTCGGCGCGCAGCCGCTGCCGGTGGCGAAGCCGGAGCAGGTGGGGATGTCAGGTCAGCGCCTGGCAAAAGATCGGCGAGGCGCTGAAGAAGGAATCCACGGACGGGAGCTTCCGCGGCGCGGTGGTCATGGTGGCGAGGAAGGGCAAGCTCGTCTACCAGGACGCGGTTGGCATGCAGACAGCCTCCGCGAAGATGACGCCGGAGGCGATCTTCCGCATCTATTCGATGACCAAGCCCTTGGTGTCGGTGGCGGCGATGATGCTGGTCGAGGACGGCGTCGTCCAGCTCACCGATCCGGTGAGCAGGTACCTGCCGGGCTTCGACAAGCTCCAGGTGAGCGTGCCGAGCAAGGACGCGGCGGGCAACACGAGCTACACGCTCGCGCCGCAGGAGCGCCAGATGACGGTGCAGGACCTGCTGCGCCACACCTCGGGCCTCGCGTACGGCGAGATCACCCAGAACGCGCCGGTCAAGGACGGCTTGGAGCGTATCGGCGTGTTTCGCAAGGACATGGACTACGAAGCGCGCAACGTCGCGCCTGCCGAGCAGATCGAGAAGATGGCGACGGTGCCCCTCGCGTTCCAGCCGGGCACAACCTGGAACTACAGCCTGTCCGTGGACATGCTGGGCCGCGTCGTGGAGCGCGCCTCGGGCAAGCGCCTGGCGGATTTCCTCGAAGAGCGCCTCTTCAAGCCGCTCAGGATGAAGGACTCGGGCTTCTGGGTGCCGGCGGCCAAGGTGCCGCGGCTCGCGGAGTCGCTGGAGAAGGACCGCTTCGCCGGCCGCGGCTTCCCGCTGATCGACGTGTCCGCGCCACCGAAGAACGACTCCGGCGGCGCGGGTGGCGTGTCCACCGCGGCGGACTACCTGCGCTTTTGCCAGATGCTGATGAACGGCGGCACGCTGGACGGGGCGCGGGTGCTGAGCCGCACCACCGTGAAGCTGATGACCTCGGATCATCTGGGCAACTTCATCCAGCAGCCGGTGCAGCCGGGTGAGCTGCTGCTCGGCACCAAGGGCTACGGCTTCGGCCTCGGCTTCGCGGTGCGCACGAGCGACGGCGTCGCGGGCGTGCCCGGCTCGGCCGGCGAGTTCATGTGGGCGGGCTACGCCGGCACTTACTTCTGGGTGGACCCGAAGGAGCAGGTGACCGCGGTGCTGATGACGCAGGCGGCAAGCCCGCAGCGCGCGTATTTCCGCAAGCTCGTGAAGCAACTCGTCTACCAGGCGATCACGGACTAGGAGTTCCACGCAGTCGACGATGCGCTTGGCAGTCTTTCTTACGCAGCCGCTGACAGTGAGTTGCGACCTGCGCAGAGCCGGCGCAGTTCCGGAACGCACGATCCGCAGTTGGTTCCGCACTTGAGCGTGCGCTGCAGCGCCGACAAGTCTGCGCCGCGCCCGAGTTCTGCGCGGATTTCGGTCTCGGAGACATCGAAACAGTTGCACACGATCCTGGCGCGCGGCACGGCGGCCGTGGACTTGGCCGGCCGCGGGGCGAGAGCGAGTACAGGGGGAATGAGTACGCCGTTCTGCATCTGCTCCTTCAGCCAGGCGGCCGCGCCTGTCTCGCCGGCAAGCCGCGCGCCGACGATGCGGCCGTTCGCGTCGGTCCAGATCCTCTTGGCAATGGCGCGGGCCGGATCCTCGTAGCTGATCGGGCGCAGCCCGGGTTCATCGATCGCGCTGTCGAGCTCGGCGAGCTCGAAGGGCCGGTCGCCGCGGGCACGCAGCATCACGCAGGCGAACTCTCTCCCGAACAGCGACAGCGCCGCCAGCGGAAAGCGGCAGAGCAGCGACTGCAGGCGCTCGAGCCCGGCTCCATCGGCGAGCCGCCGCAACGCGACAAGCTCATGAGGCAACTCGACGCGAGCGACCTCGACCGCCGCGTGCTTCAGCTCGGGCTGCTTGGAGTCGGGATCGAATGCGCTCACCGTGAGCGCGTTGACGCCCGCGCCGCTCATGAACCTGTTTCCCCAGTGCATGGGGATGAATACGTCGCCGCGGCGTTGCTCGGGCGAGCTTTCGGCGCGCAGCAGAAGATCGCCGCGCCTGCTCGAGACGCGCACGCTGTCCCCGTCTTCGATGCCGCGCGCGGTCATGTCCTCCGGATGCATCGCGAGCACGGGCTCCGGCGCATGAGCGAACAGCCGAGGCACCGTTCCCGTGCGGCTCATTCCGTGCCACTGGTCGCGCAGTCGTCCGGTGTTCAGACGCAGGGGATACGCGCCATCGGGAGCTTCCGACGCCCTTTGGTTCCGGGTCACCAGGAAACGGGCGCGGCCGTCCGCCGTAGGGAACACGCCGTCGGCGTAGAGCCGCGCGCGGCCGGACGCCGCACCCTCCGGGAACGGCCATTGCTGCGGCCCGCGGGAATCGAGCAACGCGTACGACAGCCCGGTGATATCGAGATCGCGGCCGCGCGTGGTTTCGCGGTGCTCTTCGAAGATGTGCTCCGGCGACGTGTACGGAAAGAGTTTTTGCGCAAGCGGATGGTCGAGCCTCTCGCCGAGCCGCCTCGCGAAATCGACCGCGATCTCCCAGTCGTGCCTCGCATCGCCGGGAGGCGGAACGGCGGCGCGCACGCGCGAGATACGGCGCTCGGAATTCGTGACCGTGCCTTCCTTTTCGCCCCAGCTCGAAGCGGGGAGCATCAGGTCGGCAAACTCGGCGGTGTCGGTATTGCGAAACGCCTCCTGGACGACCACGAACTCGGCACGCGCTAGCCCCTCGCGAACCAAGGCGACATCCGGCATCGACTGCGCCGGGTTGGTGCAGGCGATCCACACGGCACGCACTTCGCCGCTGCGCAAAGCGCGAAATAGTTCGACCGCGGTCTTTCCGGGCTTGGCCGGCACATCGGCAACGCCCCACAGCCGCGCGATCTCGTCACGGTGCGTCGGATTGGCGAGATCGCGATGCGCCGAAAGCAGATTGGCCATGCCGCCGACCTCGCGCCCGCCCATAGCGTTCGGCTGGCCGGTGAGCGAGAAGGGTCCCGAGCCCCGCCCGCCGATCTGGCCAGTGGCGAGATGCAGATGGATGAGCGCGGCGTTGTTTTGCGTGCCGTGGGTGGACTGGTTCAGTCCCTGGCACCAGAGCGACAGGCTCGCGCGCGACTCACCGAACCAGCGCGCGGCCGTAATGATGTCTTGCGCGGTCACCCCGCATTGTGAGGCTGCGCGTTCGGGTGGGTATTCCCGCACGACCCGCGAAAGGAACTCGAACCCCTTGGTGTGGCGTCGGATGTAGTCGTCGTCGACGAGATTCTCCATCAGCATCACGTGGAGCATCGCGTTGAACAAGGCGATATCGGTGCCCGGAGCGATTGCGAGGTGCAGATCCGCATCGGCCGCGGTGTCGGTGCGGCGCGGGTCGACCACGATGATTTTCAAGGACGGATTCGCGGCCCGCGCGGCCTCGATGCGGCGGTACAGGACCGGGTGCGCGACCGCCGGGTTCGATCCCGCGATCAGGAGGCACTCGGCGAAATCGATGTCCTCGTAACAGGTGGGCGGGGCGTCCGCGCCTAGCGTCGCCTTGTAAGCCGCCGCCGCCGAGGACATGCACAGCCGCGAATTGGTGTCGATATTATTGGTGCCGATGAGGCCTTTGGCGAGCTTGTTGTAGACGTAATAATCCTCGGTGAGGAATTGGCCGGACACGTAGAACGCGACGCTGTCCGGGCCGTGCTCGCGAATGAGGGCGGCGAAACGATCGGCCGCATGATCGAGCGCCTCGTCCCAGGACACGCGCGTACGCGGCTCGCTTCTATTGCGGCGCAATTCCGGATGGCGGGCGCGCGTATCGGGCTGTGCCGAGAGGTGCAGCGTGGTCCCCTTGGTGCACAGGCGCCCGAAATTGGCGGGGTGATCGGAATCGCCGCGCACCCCGATGATGCGTTCTCCCTCGCTCTGGATCACCACGCCGCACCCGACGCCGCAATAGCAACAGGTTGATTTTGTTTCCTTCATCGCCGCGTCCGCTACTCCTCTGGGATTCTGTTGTTGCAATGCCCGTGCCATGTGCATTCCGTGGCACGGCAATTGCACTGGATAGAGCCGATGCTTCCGATGCGCGTGCTGATCGTCGACGAATCGCCCGAGCGCTCCGCGGTACTGCGCGAAGGGCTGGAACGCGCCGGCTACGACGTTGCCGCGGCGCTCGCCGCCCCGATCGAGCTGCTGCGCGCGGTTGAGCAGGTCCGTCCCGACGTCATCATCATCGATACCGATTCGCCCAGCCGCGACGTGCTGGAGCACGTGGTGATCATCAGCCGCGACGAGCCGCGCCCGATCGTGATGTTCTCGAGCGACGACGCGCCCGACACCATCCGAGACGCGGTGCGCGCGGGCGTTTCCGCCTATGTGGTCGACGGGCTGGATGCGGGGCGCGTCAAATCGATCGTGGAAGTCGCGGTGGCGCGCTTCGGCGAATACCAGCGCCTGCGCGAGGAACTCGCGGATGCGAACCAGCAGCTCGAGGAACGCAAGCTCGTCGAGCGCGCCAAGGGAATTCTGATGAAAGCCCGCGGCATGGACGAGGACGAAGCCTTTCAGGCGCTGCGTCGCATGGCCATGGACCGCGGCAGGCGGCTCGGCGAGATCGCGCAGCAGCTCATCGACATGGCGGATCTTCTGACTTAGCGCGAACCCAAGTTAGTGCGAAAACGAGTTCTGCTGCACCGCAACCGTGCGTTATGCGCGGCGTCCTTGCGTCTGGTCCCGGAGAAGAGCCGATTCAAGTTGCTGTTTCGATTTCGGAAGAACGCAGCGTAGCGGCGTTGGCACATCGATTGCGTAATAGCTAAACAGGCTGCGACCAACGGCGGTCGCGGCGGGAACGAGGGCGTTCATTTGCGGAAATCCCGCGATCGAACGCCTTTTTGTTTTGGGACGGAGAGCGAAATGAATGAACGCAGGATTGCACCAAGGAAATCCGCAAAGCGCCGCGACTTCCTCAAGCGCGCGGGCGCGGTCGGAATCATGAGCCTCGTTCCCGCCGCGGTGCGGGGCGCCGCCTGGGCCGCGGGCTCCGATGCCCCGGAGAAAAAGGAAGTCAAGATCGGTTTCATTCCGCTTACCGATTGTTCCTCGGTCGTCATGGCGTCGGTGATGGAGTTCGACAAGAAGTACGGCATCAAGATCGTCCCGAGCAAGGAAGCCTCGTGGGCGGCGGTGCGCGACAAGCTCGTGAACGGCGAGCTCGACGCCTCGCACGTGCTCTACGGCCTGATCTACGGCGTGCAGATGGGCCTCGGCGGGCCGAAGAAGGACATGGCAATCCTGATGAACCTGAACCACAACGGACAAGCCTTCACGCTGTCGCGCAAGCTGTACGACAAGGGAGTGAAAGACGGGAACACCCTGGCCGCGCTGATCGCGAAGGAAAAAGGCGAGTACACCTTCGCCCAGACCTTTCCGACCGGCACGCACGCCATGTGGATCTATTACTGGCTCGCCGCGCACGGCATCCATCCCTTCAACGACGTCAAGACGATCACCGTGCCGCCGCCGCAGATGGTCGCAAACATGCGCGTCGGCAACATGGACGGCTACTGCGTCGGCGAGCCCTGGCCGTACCGAGCGATCGTCGACAAGATCGGCTTCACCGCGAACACCACGCAGGACCTGTGGAAGGACCACCCGGAGAAGGTGCTCGGCACGACCGCAGAGTTCATTGAGAAATATCCGAACACGGCGCGTGCGATGACCGCGGCCATCATCGACGCCGGCCGCTGGATCGACAGCTCGCTCTCCAATCGCCAGAAGACCGCCGAGACCGTGGCCGACAAGTCCTACGTCAACACCGACAAGGAAGTGATCGTCGCGCGCATGCTCGGGCGCTACGACAACGGCATCGGCAAGACCTGGGACGATCCGAACTACATGAAGTTCTACAACGACGGCTACGTCACCTTCCCGTTCCTGTCCGACGGCATGTGGTTCATGACCCAGCATCGCCGCTGGGGCCTGCTCAAGGAGGACGTGGACTATCTCGCCGTGGCGAAGAAGGTCAACCGCATCGATCTCTACAAGAACGCCGCCGCGGCCACGAAGACGAGCCTGCCGCAGTCGCCGATGCGCAGCGCGAAGCTGATGGACGGGGTGTTCTGGGACGGCAAGGACCCGAAGAAATACGCGGGCTCGTTCAAGATCAAGGTCGCATGAGGAACCGTTCATGAGCGCCCTTCCCGCCACCGTGCATACGCTCGCGCCGCCGCGCGTCGGGATCGGCCCCGCCGACGAATCGACGCAGCTGCACCCGGCGATGAATCAGGCGGGTTCCGCGTCCGAAAAACCGCTGTACGTCCGCACCCGGGCGCCGGATTGGCTGCCTCGGGTGCTCGCGCCCCTCATCGGCCTCGCGCTTTTCGTCGCGCTGTGGGCGATCATCGCGAAAGCCGGCGGCAGGCTGCCCGATCCCGTGTCGACCTGGCATTCGGCGGTCGATGTCTTCAGCAACCCGTTCTACAGGAAGGGACCGAACGACCAGGGCATCGGCTGGAACGTGCTCACTTCGCTGGGCCGGGTCGGCATCGGCTTCGGCCTGGCCGCTCTCGTCGGCATCCCGCTCGGCTTCATGCTGGGGCGCTTTCGTTTCCTCTCCGACATGGCGGCGCCTATCATCAGCATTCTGAAGCCGGTGTCGCCGCTCGCTTGGCTGCCGATCGGTTTGATGGTGTTCAAGTCCGCCAACCCGGCCGCGATCTACGTCATCTTCGTCTGCAGCCTGTGGCCCATGATCGTAAACACCGCGGTCGGCGTGCGCCACATCCCGCAGGACTATCTCAACGTGGCGCGGGTGCTCAATCTTTCCGAGTGGACGACATTCAGGAAGATCCTTTTTCCCGCGGTGCTCCCGTACATGATCACCGGCGTGCGCCTGTCGATCGGCGTGGCGTGGCTGGTGATCGTCGCGGCGGAAATGCTCACCGGCGGCGTCGGCATCGGCTTCTGGGTGTGGGACGAATGGAACAACTTGAACGTCCAGCACATCATCATCGCGATCTTCACGGTCGGCATCGTCGGCCTCGCCCTCGAGCAGGGCATGATCCTGCTCGCCCGCCGCTTCAGCTACGAGTGAGGACGACGTGAGCGAGCGATATCTGCAAATCGACGAGGTGCGCATGGTGTTCGAGACCAGGAAGGGGCCGTTTTGCGCGCTGGAGGAAATCAGCCTCGACATCCATGCCGGCGAGTTCGTCTCGCTGATCGGGCACTCGGGCTGCGGCAAGTCGACGCTGCTCAACATCGTCGCCGGACTGCTCAAGCCCACCCGCGGCCACATCGTGCTCGCCGAGCGTGAAGTGACCGGGCCCGGTCCCAACCGCGGCGTGGTATTCCAGAACCATTCCCTCTTGCCCTGGCTCACCTGCTTCGAGAACGTCCATCTCGCCGTGGAGCGCGTATTCGGCGCGACGGCGAAGAAAGCCGCGCTGAAGGAGCGCGTGCTCCGGGCCCTGGACCTGGTGCAGCTCGGGCACGCCGAGCACAAGTACCCGCACGAGATCTCCGGAGGCATGAAGCAGCGCGTCGGCATCGCCCGCGCCTTGTCGATCGAGCCGAAGGTCCTCTTGCTCGACGAGCCGTTCGGGGCGCTCGACGCCTTGACCCGGGCGCGGCTCCAGGACGAATTGATGCGGATCGTCGCGGCGACGGGCAGCACCGTGCTCATGGTGACCCACGACGTCGACGAGGCGGTGCTCCTCTCCGACCGCGTCGTGATGATGACCAACGGGCCGGCGGCGACGATCGGAGGGATCTTGACCATCGATCTTCCGCGACCGCGCGAGCGCATCGCGCTCGCCGGCCACAGGCGCTACATGGCGCTGCGCGCCGAGCTGCTCGAGTTCCTCTATCGCAAGCAGATGCGGGAAGCGGCGTGAGCAACGCGGCGGCGTAAGCCATCATGAACAAGATGAAGCTCGTCATGATCGGCAACGGTATGGCCGGCGTGCGCGCTTTGGAGGAGCTGCTCAAGATCGCCCCCGACGTCTACGACATCACGGTGTTCGGCGCCGAGCCCCACGCAAACTACAACCGCATCCTGCTCTCGCCGGTGCTCGCCGGGGAAATGACGATCAAGGACATCATGCTCAACGATGTCGATTGGTACGAGAAGAACGGCGTCACCCTGCATCTGAACAAGAAGGTCGCGAAGATCGACCGCCGCGCGAGGAGAGTCGTCGCGGCCGACGGTATCGAGGCCGGGTATGACCGGCTGCTGCTCGCGACCGGTTCCAATCCCTTCGTCCTGCCGATCCCTGGTGCGAAACTCGAAGGCGTGCTCACGTATCGCGACATCGGCGACACCAACGCCATGATCGAGGCGGCCGCGAAGTACAAGCATGCGGTCGTGATCGGTGGCGGGCTGCTCGGCCTGGAAGCGGCCAACGGCCTGAAGCTGCGCGGCATGAACGTAACCGTGGTGCATCTCATGGAGTGGCTGATGGAGCGCCAGCTCGACCGCACGGCCGCCGGCATGCTGCAGAAATCGCTGGAGGCGAAGGGACTCCGGTTCCTGCTCGATACTCAGACGTCGGATGTCGTCGGTGGCGGCGGACGCGTGAAAGGCGTGAAATTCAAGGACGGCCGCGAGATCGTCGCCGACTTGGTGGTGATGGCGGTGGGCATCCGCCCCAATACCGAGCTCGCGGAATCCGCCGGCCTCTACTGCAATCGCGGTATCGTGGTCAACGACACGATGCAGACCTACGATCCCAGGATCTACGCAGTGGGCGAGTGCGTGGCGCACCGCGGCGTGGCTTACGGGCTGGTGGCGCCGCTCTTCGAGATGGGCAAGGTCTGCGCCAACCACCTTGCGCATTTCGGCATCGGCCGCTACGCGGGCTCGGTGATTTCCACCAAGCTCAAGGTGACTGGAATCGATCTTTTCTCGGCGGGCGATTTCACGGGCGCCCGCGGCACCGAGGAAATCGTGCTGCACGACCCCGAGGGCGGGGTCTACAAGAGGCTGGTGCTGAAGGACAACCGCATCGTGGGCGGCGTTCTCTACGGCGACACGGTCGACAGCTCCTGGTATCTGCAGCTGCTGCGCGACAAGCAGGACATCCATGGGATTCGCGATCAGCTGATGTTCGGCCAGAACCATCTGGGCAATAGCGGGCACCAGGGCCAGAACAAGGCCGCCGAGATGGCCGACGCGATGGAGGTGTGCGGTTGCAACGGCGTTCCCAAGGGCGTGATCGTCAAGGCGATCAAGGAAAAGGGCCTGTTCACGCTCGAGGACGTGCGCAAGCACACCAAGGCGTCCAGCTCGTGCGGCTCGTGCACGGGGCTGGTCGAGCAGCTCCTCGCGTTCACCGTCGGCGGCGCCTACCAGCCGCAACAAGCGAAGACGAAGCCGCTGTGCGCCTGCACCGATCGTACGCACGAAGAAGTGCGCAAAGCCATCCGCGAGCATAGCTTGCTGTCAATCGCCGCGGCGATGCGCTTCCTCGAGTGGCGCACCCCGGACGGGTGCGCGAGCTGCCGCCCGGCGATCAACTACTACCTCATCTGCGCCTGGCCGCACGAGGCGAAGGACGATCCGCAATCGCGCTTCATCAACGAGCGCGCGCACGCGAACATCCAGAAGGACGGCAGCTTCTCCGTCGTGCCGCGCATGTTCGGCGGCGTGACCTCGCCCGACCAGTTGCGCCGCATCGCCGACGTCGCGGACAAGTACAGGATTCCGACGGTGAAGGTCACGGGAGCCCAGCGCATCGACCTGCTCGGGGTGAAGAAGGAGGACCTCCCCGCCGTCTGGCGCGACCTCGACATGCCCTCCGGTCACGCCTACGCCAAGGCGCTGCGCACGGTGAAGACCTGCGTCGGCTCGGAGTGGTGCCGCTTCGGCGTGCAGGACTCGACCAACATGGGCATCGAGCTCGAGAAATCTCTCTGGCGGATGTACGCGCCGCACAAGGTGAAGATGGCCGTGTCCGGCTGCCCGCGGAACTGCGCCGAGTCCGGCATCAAGGACGTGGGCGTGATCGGCGTCGACTCGGGCTGGGAGATCTACGTCGCCGGCAACGGCGGCATCAAGACCGAGGTCGCGCAGTTCCTGGTGAAGGTGAAAACGCGCGAGGAAGTGCTGGAATACGCGGGGGCCTTCCTGCAGCTCTACCGCGAGGAGGCGCGCTACCTCGAGCGCACCGTGCACTACGTGCGGCGCGTGGGACTCGACACCATCAAGAAGAAGATCGTCGAGAACGCCGAGAACCGCAAGGCGCTCCGGGCGCGGCTGCAGTACGCGCTCGAAGGCGAGCCCGATCCCTGGAAGGAGCGCGCCGCGGGAAAAGACCGCGTGGAGTACGAGTCGCTCGCGACGGAGCAGGTGTGATGGAAACGGTGATGGAAGCGGCGCGCTGGATCAAAGTCTGCAAGCCCGAGGACATCCCCGAGCTCGGCGCCCGGGTCATCCGCCGCACCGGCGGCGACATCGCTCTGTTCCGGAACGCGGAAGGCGAATGCTTCGCCCTGCTCGATCGCTGCCCACACAAGGGCGGCCCCTTGTCGCAGGGAATCGTGTTCGGACGCAGCGTCGCCTGCCCGCTGCACGGCTGGATCATCGGTCTCGAAGACGGCCATGCCGAAGCCCCGGATACCGGCTGCACCCGCTCGTTTCCGGTGAAAGTCGAAAACGGCGAGGTGCTCGTGCAGTTGTCGGATCGAGTACGCGGGGCTAGTGAACATGGGCGATAATGCCGCCCATGGACGCGCCGCAGCAGCCGATTTCCCCCCGTCAGCGCCTGCAGGAGCTGCTCGCGATACCGGAGGGGCAGCGAACCGAGGCCCAATGGGACGAGATCAATGAGCTTGAGATCAAGCTCGCCTCGGGCAATCGACAGGAGACTCCGGAGCAGGGTGCCCGGCGGAACTCCCAGACCACCCCCGGCAACCCCAGGCCCGGCGGTGGCCCACACGGCAAGAATCGAGGCGGGTTCGGCAAACAATCCAGGCGCCGGCGCTGAGTTCGCCGGCCGGCTCCCTTGGACAGGGAGCCGTCTTCGATACGAACTTCAACCCATCATCCATCGCTGTTTTCCATGCAGACCGTCATCTCCGTCGCGAATCTCTCCAAGACCTACGCCTCCGGCCTCCGAGCTCTCAAGAACATCAACCTTGACATCCGCCGCGGAGAGATCTTCGCGCTGCTCGGCCCCAACGGCGCCGGGAAGACGACGCTGATCGGCATCATCTGCGGGATCGTCAATCCGAGCGAGGGCGGCGTTCGGGTGGACGGTCACGACATCGTCGCCGACTACCGCGCCGTGCGCTCCATGATCGGCCTCGTACCGCAGGAGCTGACGACCGATGCATTCGAAACCGTGTGGGCGACGGTGTCCTTCAGCCGCGGCCTCTTCGGCAAGGCGGCCGACCCCGCGCACATCGAGAAGGTGCTCAGGGACCTGTCCTTGTGGGCAAGGAAAGACAGCAAGGTCATGACGCTTTCGGGCGGGATGAAACGGCGCCTCCTCATTGCCAAGGCACTCTCGCACGAGCCGCGGATCCTCTTTCTCGACGAGCCCACCGCGGGCGTCGACGTCGAACTGAGGCAGGACATGTGGAAGCTGGTGCGCTCGCTCCAGACCTCCGGGGTCACGATCATACTGACCACGCACTACATCGACGAGGCCGAAGAAATGGCCGACCGGATCGGCGTGATCAGCAAGGGCGAGATCATCCTGGTGGAGGACAAGGCCGAGCTGATGCGCAAGCTCGGCAAGAATCTCCGCCTACCGCCTCGATCTGGCGAATCATGGAAGCGAACTGATCTATACGTACGAAGAGCGAGGCGATCGGGCCGGCATCACCGCGCTACTGCACGACCTGACCGGAGCGGGTATCCGCTTCAAGGATCTGCAGACGACGCAAAGCTCGCTCGAAGATATCTTCGTGACCTTGGTGAGCGACAGAAAATGAGCGCAATGAACGTTTACGCGATACGGGCCATCTACAAGTTCGAGATGGCGCGCACCCGGCGCACGTTGATGCAGAGTATCGTCTCGCCGGTGATCTCGACGGCCTTGTACTTCGTCGTCTTCGGCGCGGCGATCGGCGGGCGCATCCCCGAGGTCGAGGGCGTCAGCTACGGCGCCTTCATCGTGCCGGGCCTCGTCATGCTGTCGCTGCTGACGCAGAGCATCTCCAATGCGTCCTTCGGCATCTACTTCCCGAAGTTCGTCGGGACCATCTACGAGCTGCTGTCGGCGCCGGTGTCCTATTTCGAGATCGTGTTGAGCTATGTGGGGGCGGCCGCGACCAAGTCGGTCGTCCTCGGACTCATCATCCTCGCGACGGCGGCCCTGCTGGTGCCGCTCAAGATCGAGCATCCCTTCTGGATGATCCTCTTCCTCGTGCTGACCTCGGTGACCTTCAGCCTCATCGGCTTCATCATCGGCATCTGGGCGGACGGTTTCGAGAAACTCCAGGCCATACCGCTTCTGATCATCACGCCGCTGACTTTTCTTGGCGGCAGCTTCTACTCCATCGACATGCTGCCGCCGTTCTGGCGCACGGTCTCGCTGTTCAACCCCGTTGTCTACTTGGTGAGCGGATTCCGCTGGAGCTTCTACGGTCTCGCCGACGTGAGCGTCGGCGTGAGCCTCGCCATGACCGGCGTGTTCCTCGCGGTGTCGCTCGCGGTCGTGGCGTGGATCTTCAGAACCGGGTATCGGCTGAAGAACTGAAATCGTTCGACCGTCTTGACAAACGAATCGTTTGTATTTAACCTTTAGGTTAAATACATGTCGCCCGACCACCTCAGCGCCACGTTTGCCGCCCTCGCCGATCCCACGAGGCGGGCGATCCTCGCGCGGCTCGCCTCGGGCGAGACTTCGGTTCTGAACCTCGCCGAGCCCTTCGACATCAGCCTCCCCGCCGTGTCCAAGCACCTCAAGGTGCTCGAGCGCGCGGGGTTGATCGAGCGCGGACGCGAGGCGCAGTGGCGGCCCTGTCGGCTCCAGGCGAATCCCCTCAAGGACATCGCCGACTGGGTCGAGTACTACCGGCGCCACTGGGAGGAGAGCTTCGACAAGCTCGACCGCTACCTCAAGGAACTGCAGCGCAGGAACAAGATGCAGGAAATTCAACGCAAGGAGAAGAAAGATGGCCGCAAAACTTAAGGTCGTGACGAAAGACGAGCCCCTTGTCGTGGAGCGCACTTTCGAGGCCCCGGTATCCCTGGTCTGGAAGGCCCTGACCGACAAGGACGACATCAGGCAATGGTCCTTCGAGCTCCGCGAGTTCGCGCCGGTGATCGGCTTCGAGTTCCAGTTCGACGTCGAGCACGAAGGTTTCAAGTATTGTCACCGCTGCAAGGTAACCGAGGCGATTCCCAACAAGAGACTCGCCTACACCTGGCGATACGAGGGCCACGCGGGCGACTCCGTCGTGACCTTCGACTTGTTCGCCGAGGGGGGCAAGACCAGGCTCAGGCTGACGCACGAAGGTCTGGAGACCTTCCCGAAGCTCCCCGCGTTCGCCAAGGCGAATTTCGCGGCAGGCTGGACGGAGATCGTGGGCACTTCGCTGAAAAATTTCGTCGAAGGCAGGCACGCGGGCGAGATGATCCTCACGCGCGTTTTCGACGCGCCGCGCGAGCTCGTGTGGAAGCTGTGGACCGAACCGAAGCACATCCGCAAATGGTGGGGCCCTAGAGGCTTCACGCTGCCCGGCTGCGAGATGGACTTCCGCCCGGGCGGCGTGTACCGCTTCGTGATGCGCGGGCCCGACGGCCAGGACAACCCTTTCCACGGCGTGTACCGCGAGGTCGTCCGGAACGAGCGCATCGTCTTCACCGCGATACTGGACAATCTCCCCGGCCAGGAGCTCGTTACCACCGTCGCGTTCGCCGACGAGGGGGGCAAAACGAAGCTCACCGTGCGGCAGACGATCCCGGCGGGCGAGGCCGGCCGCGGCCAGAACCAGGGCTGGAGCGAGACCCTCGAGCGCCTCGCCGACCTGATCGCCGAGGAGACGAAGCATGGCCGCAGAAAGTAGCAACGCCGCGCTCGTCGGCGAACGCGAGATCCGCGGGACGCGCGTCTTCGACGCGCCGCGCGGGCTGGTGTGGAAGGTGTGGACGGACTGAAAAAAGCTCGTTCAAGCTGTCGATTTCACAAAGCCTCGTTCGTCGTACAGTTAGAGCGAGGCTTTGCATCCGGCCGGAACCGCCCGGAGGCCCGGCTCCCAAACATCGGAGAACAGCATGCGATTCATGATCATAGTCAAGGCCACGAAGGACACGGAAGCGGGCGTGATGCCCTCCGAGAAGCTCATGTCGAAGATGCAGAAGTATCACGAGGAGCTGCAGAAAGCCGGGGTGCTGCTCGATGCCTCGGGCTTGAAGCCGAGCTCCAAGGGCTGGCGCGTCAAATACTCGGGTAGCAAGCGCACCGTGATGGACGGGCCCTTCACCGAGGCGAAGGAGCTCATCGCCGGCTACACCATCATCCAGGTGAAGTCGCGTGAAGAGGCGATGGAGTGGGCGAGACGTTTTCCCAATCCCTCCATCGACGGCGGGGCGGCCGAGATCGAGGTCCGGCAGTTCTTCGAGCTGGAGGACTTCGCTCCGGGCGAAGCGGTCGATCGCTTTCGCGAGATGGAGAAGGACCTCCAGAAGAAGAAGTAGGAAAGACAAAGGAGAAATGATTGTGACAAGCAGCCTCGACCACCGGAAACGCTGGCTGGCGCTCATCGTCCTCTGCCTGGGGGAGCTGATGATCGTGCTCGACACGACCATAGTGAACGTCGCCCTGCCGTCGATCCGGGAAGACCTCGCCTTCACCGAGACCTCGCTCGTCTGGGTGGTGAACGCGTACATGGTCACCTACGGCGGTTTCCTGCTGCTCGGAGGGCGTCTCGGCGACCTCTTCGGACAACGCCGCCTCTTCCTGCTCGGCATCACGCTGTTCACCCTGGCCTCGCTCGTCTGCGGGCTGGCGAGCTCGCAGGGCCTGCTCGTGGTGGCTAGGGCGGCTCAGGGCCTGGGGGGCGCCGTCGTGTCGGCGATCGCGCTCTCCCTCATCATGAATCTGTTCAGCGAGCCGGCCGACCGCGCGAAGGCGATGGGCGTCTTCGGCTTCGTCTGCGCCGGCGGCGGAAGCATCGGCGCGCTGCTCGGCGGCTTGCTGACGAGCGCGCTCAGCTGGCACTGGATCTTCCTCGTCAACATCCCGATCGGCGCCGCCGTCTACGCGCTCACCGTGGTCCTGCTGCGGGAAAACCGCGCGCCGACCGCCGCCGCGCGCCTCGACACCGGCGGCGCGGTGACGGTGACGGCGTCTCTCATGCTCGCGGTCTACGCGGTCGTAAACGGCAACGACGCTGGCTGGACTTCCACGCAGACGCTCGGGCTTCTCTGCGCCGCGGCGGTGCTGCTCGCTCTGTTCCTCGCGATCGAAGTACGGGTTCGGGATCCGCTGATGCCCCTGCGCCTGTTCCGGCTGCGAAACGTCGCGACGGCCAACGTCGTCGGCATCCTCTGGGCTGCGGCGATGTTCGCGTGGTTCTTCGTCTCGGCGCTTTACCTCCAGCTCGTGCTCGGCTACAGCGCGATGCAGGTGGGCCTCGCTTTTCTTCCGCCCAACCTCATCATGGCCGCCTTTTCCCTTGGAATCTCGGCGAGGATGGTCATGCGCTTCGGCATCCGCATTCCGCTCGCGGCCGGGCTTGCGCTCACGGCTGCAGGACTTGCGGTCTTCGCGCTCTCGCCGGTCGACGGCAGCTTCGCCCTCCACGTGCTCCCGGGGATGACGCTGCTCGGTATCGGCTGCGGCATGGCCATGAACCCCGTGCTGCTCGCTGCCATGAGCGATGTCGCTCCGAACGAGTCCGGCCTCGCCTCGGGCGTGGTCAACACCTCGTTCATGATGGGCGGAGCGCTCGGCCTGGCGGTCCTCGCGAGCCTCGCCGCCGCGCGCACGGACAAGCTGCTCGCCTCCGCTGCGGGTTCGATTGCCGCGCTCAACGGCGGCTACCACGTCGCCTTCGCGCTCGGCGCCGTCTTCGCGGCCGCAGCGTCTTTGCTCAGCGCCGTGCTGCTTCGCGCCGCGTCGCAGCCTGCGGCGAGCTCGCTGGCGCTCGCTCCGGAAGGGGGAACAGGGTCAGGAAGCGCTTGACTGCCGCCTTGTCGCCCTCGACTTTCAGATCCCCGGAGTGCAAAGTTTCGGCGAGCTTGCGGCCGCCGTATACGAGCGCGGCCAGCACGTCCGGATCGACCGAGAGGACGGCGTCGGGCCGGTCTGCGCCGCCGCGGGCGATTTCTATCCGCCCGCCTGCGATCTCGGCGCGGAAATGATCGTCGTCGAATCGCAATTCGTATGTCGCCCTGAGTCCAGCGGCGGCCTTGGAGTCGAACATCGTGCGGAACGAGAGGATGAGTGCATCGACTCCAATGGGGGCGCCCTGCGGGAGATGGGGAGACCGGGCGGCCCAGCGGCCGAGCGCCATGATGGCAAGCTCGAGCTCCAGGCCCCAGTCGGTCAGCTCGTACACCCAGGCGCCGGCAGGCGGGGGAAGCCTGCGCCGGCGCACGACCGACACTCGCTCGAGCTCCGCCAGCCGCTGCGTGAGAACATTCGAGCTGATGCCGGGCAGGCCCTTCCGCAGGTCGGTGAAGCGCTTGGGGCCGAGCACCAGCTCGCGCACGACCAGCAACGCCCAGCGCTCGCCGATGAGGTCGAGGGCATGAGCCGCCGCGCATCCGTCGTCGTAGCTGCGTTTGCTTGCTTTCCTTGTCATGGGGGGCAGGTCACTACATTGATCCTAGCGTACACCTTAGTGGTTGCATTATAGAACTATATAGTGCTAATATGCAAGCCACCTGACGCGATCCATTCAATACCGCATAGGAGGAAGCATGATCAAAAAAATAGGGATTGCAGTCGTCGTTCTGCTCGGCGCTCTGCTCATCTATGCCGCGACCCAGCCCGACACGTTCCGGATCCAGCGCGCGACGAGCATCAAGGCGCCGCCGGAGAAGATCTTTGCCGTACTCAACGATTTCCTGCGCTGGGAAGCCTGGTCGCCCTGGGAGAAGAAGGACCCCGCGATGAAAAGGACCTTCAGTGCCGTAACCAGCGGCAAGGGCGCCGTGTACGCCTGGGAAGGCAACAGGGACGTCGGCCAGGGGCGCATGGAAATCGCGGAGTCGATTGCGCCTTCCAGGGTCGCGATCAAGCTGGATTTCGTGAAGCCGTTCGAAACCCACAACATGGTCGAATTCACGCTCGAACCCAAGGGTGACTCCACCAACGTCACCTGGGTCATGCAGGGCCCCATGCTCTACATTTCGAAGCTCATCACCGTCTTCGTCAACATGGACAGCATGGTCGGCAAGGACTTCGAGGCCGGTCTCGCCAACCTGAAGACTGTTACCGAGAACCAGCCCCGTTAGACAGGATGGAGCAAGAGCCATGCAAAAGATCACCCCGTTCCTTTGGTTCGACACCCAGGCCGAGGAGGCGGCGAAGTTCTACGCCTCCGTCTTCCCAAACTCGAAGATCCTGAAGACGGCCCGATACGGCGAGGCCGGGCCAGGGCCCAAGGGCAGCGTGATGACGGTAGAGTTCGAGCTCGACGGGCAACGCATGATCGCGCTGAACGGCGGGCCCCAGTTCAAGTTCACCGAGGCGATTTCGCTGTCGGTGGACTGCAGAGACCAGAAGGAAGTGGACCACTACTGGAGCAAGCTGTCCCAGGGCGGCCAGGAATCGATGTGCGGCTGGCTCAAGGACAGGTACGGCCTGTCGTGGCAGGTAAACCCCGCCATCCTCGGCGAGCTCCTCGCCGGCCCCGACGCGAAGAAGGCGAAGCGCGTCATGGAGGCCATGCTCAGGATGAAGAAGATCGACATCGCGGCTTTGAAGGCCGCGGCGGAGGCGGCATCATGAAAGAGCCACGTTACGGATGGGTGATGGTGGCGCTCGGCGCCTTCATGACCTGCATCGCCATCGGCGCGATGTTCTCGCTCGCGGTGTTCCTGCGGCCGATCACCGAGTCG
>WNGH01002122.1_pt1 | contig 19093 bp, 13 predicted proteins | sample 5400631 | NCBI WGS metagenome assembly WNGH01 (sample SAMN13153373, study PRJNA577476) | soil metagenome | isolation source: 115 cm soil or saprolite under Garry oak tree replicate 1 | place: USA:California | collected 2016-06-15
TTCGAGCCCAGGTAAGGTTCTTCGCGTTGCGTCGAATTAAACCACATACTCCACCGCTTGTGCGGGCCCCCGTCAATTCCTTTGAGTTTCAGCCTTGCGACCGTACTCCCCAGGCGGGATACTTAATGCGTTAGCTTCGCCACGACGGGATTCAATCCCCGTCACAGCAAGTATCCATCGTTTAGGGCTAGGACTACCAGGGTATCTAATCCTGTTTGCTCCCCTAGCTTTCGTGCCTCAGCGTCAGTTTCTGTCCAGGTAGCCGCCTTCGCCACCGGTGTTCCTCCTGATATCTACGCATTTCACCGCTACACCAGGAATTCCGCTACCCCCTCCAGAACTCTAGCTCGCCAGTTTCGGATGCAGGCTCTGGGTTGAGCCCAGAGTTTTCACATCCGACTTAACGAACCGCCTACGCGCCCTTTACGCCCAGTAATTCCGAACAACGCTTGCCCCCCCCGTATTACCGCGGCTGCTGGCACGGAGTTAGCCGGGGCTTCTTCTACGGGTACCGTCAACCTTGCGGTTTCTTCCCCGTCGAAAGGGTTTTACGTCCCAAGAGACTTCATCACCCACGCGGCGTTGCTTGGTCAGGCTTGCGCCCATTGCCAAAAATTCCCCACTGCTGCCTCCCGTAGGAGTCTGGACCGTGTCTCAGTTCCAGTGTGTCCGACCGTCCTCTCAGACCGGATACTGATCGTAGCCTTGGTGAGCCATTACCTCACCAACTAGCTAATCAGGCGTTTGATCTTTCGCGCTTAAAAGCCGAATTGACTCAAAGATCTTAACTGTCAGTACGCTTTCTATTTTCAAAGAACCTTACGGCGCTTTGGCCTCAAATTTTGGCGTCAAAAAAACCGCCTGAATTACGCTTGGCGGAGTTTTCAACGACCGTACCCAGCGACCGATCTGTCACTAGGCACATCTAGTAACTATAGATACCGCTTTCGGGACTGTCAAGCACCGATTTAAACGTTCTCCTTGTGCTCCGCTCGTCACGCGCCTCGCGGAAACCCGGTATCGGCTAGCACGTAATTTCTTAGTCATATCGTGCGGGAGCAATCTCTGTCAAAGGCTGAAACCCGCGCCAGTCCTGGCTTGTAGCCCGGCGATTAGAAAAGGTGTTCACGTATTGTCGAAAGAATCTCCTCCATGAATCGCTCGTTCTTCGCCGCATCATCGCTCTCGATCATCACGCGCAAGACCGGCTCGGTACCGGAATATCGCACGACAAGACGGCCGCAACCAAGCAGTTCGTGATGGACCTCGGCCATCTTGGCCTGAATTGCCGGCAGGGTCTCCAGAGCCACCTTCTGCTTCACACGAATATTCTTCAAAAGCTGAGGCGCTTCGACCCAGTCCCAGGTCAGATCATCGAAGGACGCATGATCGCTAACGATCGCTTCCGCCACCTTCAGCGTCGTCAACAGCCCGTCACCGGAAAGCCGGAAATCCAAAAAAATGATGTGGCCCGATGGCTCGCCGCCAAGCGGACTGCCGCTGTTCAGCATCTCTTCAAAAATGAACCTGTCTCCTACCGAGACTCTCGTTAGCGCGATCCCTTCCGCAGCCAGCATGCGCTCCAGACTGAAGTTGGTCATCAGCGTGCCAACCACGACCGGTGGGTTCAGGCGCCCGCTGCGCTTCAGCCGGCGCGCCATCATGAGAAGAACCGCATCACCATCGATCGCCCGCCCGCTGCTCGAAACAAATAGCGAGCGATCGCCGTCTCCATCGAACGCAACACCAAAATCCGCCGGTTGGCTCTTCATCACGGCGATCAGTGATTCGAGATGGACTGCGCCACAACCTGCGTTGATATTGATCCCATTCGGAGATGCATTGATGACTGTGACCTCCGCGCCAAGACGCCTTAGCAGTTCCGGCGCCACCTCGCTCATCGCGCCATTCGCGCAATCCGTCACCACACGCAAACCATTAAGCCAGCGGCCGCGAGGAAAATGTGAAAGAAGGATTTCCTGATATCGATCCAACCAGCCGGTTGAATTCGCAGCGGAGATTCGTTGGTTCGGGATTTGATCGGTGTGCTCGCGCAGATTGTCGGATTCGAGCAATTCAAAGACGCGCTTCTCTACGTCGGTCTCATCGGCATTATTAAGCTTTGTTCCGTCGGGTGCGAACACCTTGATGCCATTGTCTTCGTATGGATTGTGCGAAGCGGAAATCATCACGCCACCCGAGTAACCATTCTCCTTCGTCAGAAGTGCTATGGCCGGCGTTGGGATCACGCCCGCGTCCTGAATGGTTGCGGACGTCATGGAAATTCCTTGCTTAAGCAGCCCCAATATCCACGGGCTCGACATGCGCGTGTCCTGGCCCACCAGGATCCTTCCGCCCAGCTTCTCACCAACGGCGGTCCCGATGGCAACCACCGCATTCGAGTTCAGCGGGAATTCTCCGGCGCGCGCACGGATACCATCGGTACCGAATAGTTTTGTCGTCATGGTTTCAGTAGATGAGAGAGGCGCACCAGCGTCAAGCCTTCTTCCCTCGGAGCGGGGCACGCTTCAGCGTTCTTTCGGGAGAATCTCCACGCGGACGGCGACTGGCGCCGTCTGTTGGACACGAACCTCTGGGTCGGGAACTTCGAGTTGAACAGACTGCTCGACACGCGATTTTCGCCCGTCGACGTGAATTGCCAGCGTCGGGACAGAGTCGACCGTATTGACATGGCTTTCGGGGCCTTCCACCCGGACTTTGACCGGATTCAGCAACACACTGCCGATCTCATATCCGGTCGCAGGCTGGCCCAATATGGTTGGAACTATCGTGACCACCTTTGAAATTGTCCGCTCCAGATTGAACCGGACGCTGGAAGGACTCACGCGAATGACCTCGGTATCGAACGGCGCCTGCACGTTCTGCGGCGTTAGCGGAATAATCTTTTCGCCCACCTTCATCGCTCCAAGATCGATCGTCGTGGACACTTCTTTCGGTGAAACACCTTTAATCACATTCACCGAGCCGCGTACCCGCACCTGGACCGTGTTGGTTGTATCTCCCGTGATCTCCATCTGAGGTGGAATATTTCGGTATTCCAGTGGGACTTCCAGACCGATTTCCGCAGACGTTGGGCTTGCGATGGTCATCCACAACATCGTTGCAATCAGCAGCGAAAAGACTTTCAGAAACCAATTGTGCAGGACCCAGTCCCTCAGCAATCTCATATCACTCCAAACGATGTTCGGCTGTTTCAGCTACAACACGCGATTCCGTACTCACCGTCCTCCGCTCGAATGCATCACGCAGACGGAGCCGGAGCGTATCTGGATCGAGAAAACGTTCGATTTCACCGTGGTGAGCAAACGAGATGGCGCCGGTCTCTTCGGAGACGACAATGGCCACGGCATCCGTCTCTTCCGTTATCCCGATCGCCGCCCGATGCCGCGTGCCAAGGTCTTTACTCAACCTTGGTTTCACCGTCAGCGGCAGAAAGCAGGCGGCAGCGGCAATCCGGTCGTTTTGAACAATAACCGCTCCATCATGCAGCGGCACCGACGGATTGAAGACCGTCACGAGCAGATCGTAAGAAAGCGCCGCATCGATAGCGATGCCGCTTTCGATGTAGGTCTTCAGCCCGATATCCCGCTCGATGACGATCAAAGCCCCTGTCTGATTCGAAGCCAGAGTAGTTACGGCCAGCATGATTTCGTCGTAAAACTCATTTCTGTTGATGTTCGAGAATCCGCCAAGGAAAGGCGCATTTCCGAAATGAGCAAGCGCGCGCCGAATCTCGGACTGGAAAATAACAATGATCGCAAAGACGAAATACGGAAGCATGTTCGTCAACAGCCACGAAACCGTCTCAAGCCGGATCCAGCGCGAGAAATAGAAAAACACCACGACCAGCGCAAGCCCCAGCGCCATCTGGACTGCACGAGTTCCTTTGATGAACACGAGCAACTGGTAGATGAAGAACGCGACAATGAGGATGTCCAGCATTGCGGTCCAGGTCAGAGGTGGCAATGTGAGATATTCCATTAGCATTTCGTTTCAAGGAAGCAAAGTCCGAAGCCAGAATGGCAGACCGACGATTGCGGCTTCTCGCTTTCGAGTCTCACGCTCGCGCATCTTCCTTCTGGCTTCTGGCTTCCGGCTTCCGGCTTCCGAGTATTCCGTCCGTTACATCCGCAAGCACGCGCGCCTGCCTCACGTCGTGTACTCGCACGAGGTGAGCGCCATTCATGATCGCGGCCACTATCGTTGCGGCTGTCCCCCAACTTCGCGCTTCCGAGGCGTCCCTGGTGATAGAGCGGATAAATGATTTACGAGACGTGCCGACCAGTAACGGATACCCCAGTTTACTAAATTCATGAAGTCTTTTTAAAAGCATAAGACTTTCGGCAGCGTTCTTGCCAAAACCGATACCCGGATCGATCACGATGGCGGCGCCTGAAACGCCCGCCCGGCGTGCCTTTTCGACCGAAGCTGCCAGGCCGTCAAGGACTTCCTGAAAGGCATTGTGCATCGGGGTCTGTACGTGAATGCTTTCACGGCTGCCCCGGCTGTGCATGAGTACGAGACCCGCAGCCATACCCTGTGCGACAGCGGTTATCTCGCGATCAAAGCGCAGTCCGCTGATGTCATTCACAATCTGAGCCCCGGCGTCCAGGGCTTTGCGAGCGACGTGACTCCGATAAGTGTCTATCGAAATGGGAATTCTTAGCAAAGGCGCAAGCGCTTCGATCACGGGGATAACGCGCCGCGTTTCTTCGTCTTCTGGGACAGGTTCACTGCCGGGACGTGTCGATTCACCGCCGATATCGAGGATGTCGGCACCCTCCTGTTCGATCTCTTTCCCGCGCACGATTGCCTTGGCCTGATCGAAATATTGGTCGCCATCCGAGAACGAATCCGGTGTGACGTTGAGGATGCCCATGATGGCCGTGCGAGGTCCAAGCTCAAGCGTGGCGCGAGGAAGAACCCATGTGTACTGTTGGCGCATAGCAATAGAGAAAAAGGGATTTCGGATTGCGGATTTCGGATTGCGGATTTAGGAAACAACCATATTCCAGCTGTTCCCTAAATCCGCAATCCGCAATCCGAAATCCGAAATCCCCTTTTGAGATCCCTTTCCTGTCCGTCCCGCCCTACGCCGGTGACGGCTTCTCGTGCGGTGAGATGCTGGGCGCGGGCCGCACAACGCCTTTGGCCGGCGCCGGCGTTGGCTTTTCGTTTTTCGGTTCCGCTTTCGACGAACGCCGGTCTTCCAGCGGCTGGCCGGCGATGAGCATCTTGATCTCAGCGGCATCCAGCGATTCGCGTTCAAGCAGCGCTTCTGCGATGCGAATCAGCGCCTCACGATTTTCCCTGAGAATCGTCTTCGCCCGCTCATATCCGTCCATCACAAATTTTCGGACTTCATCATCGATGGCAACAGCCGTGTGCTCGCTGTAATCGCGATGCTGAGCGATCTCGCGTCCGAGGAAGATCTGCTCTTCCTGTTTTCCGAACGTCAGCGGTCCAAGTGAGGACATACCGAACTGGCAAACCATTTTTCGCGCAAGCTCGGTTGCCTGCTCGATGTCGTTCCCGGCGCCGGTCGTCATCGTCTCGAGGAACAACTCCTCGGCCAGACGGCCCCCCATCATGATCGCGAGCTGGCCTTCGAGGTACAGCCGGGGATACGTATGACGATCGTCCACAGGGAGCTGCTGCGTTACACCGAGGGCCATGCCGCGCGGGATGATCGTGACCTTGTGCAAAGGATCGGCTCCTTCGACCATGGATGCAACCATCGCGTGACCCGCCTCGTGATAGGCCGTCACGCGCTTTTCATGATCGCTGATGATCAGCGATTTGCGCGCGACGCCCATCAGGACTTTGTCCTTTGCGCTTTCAAAATCCTCGTGCGTGACCGTTTTCTGGTTCATCCGGGCAGCGTTCAACGCCGCTTCGTTCACCAGATTGGCGAGGTCGGCGCCCGAAAAGCCTGGCGTGCTTCTCGCGATCACAGAGATATCGACGTCTTCCGACAAAGGGATCTTCCGAACATGCACGGCAAGGATGCCTTCGCGGCCCTTCACATCGGGTCTGGCCACAACCACGCGCCGGTCAAAGCGGCCGGGGCGGAGCAGCGCCGGATCCAGGACGTCGGGCCGGTTGGTCGCCGCAATCAGGATGACGCCTTCGTTGGATTCGAATCCGTCCATTTCCACAAGCAACTGGTTGAGGGTCTGCTCGCGCTCGTCATGTCCTCCGCCGAGGCCCGCTCCGCGATGACGCCCAACCGCATCGATTTCATCTATAAAGATGATGCAAGGCGCGTTTTTCTTTCCTTGTTCAAACAGGTCGCGAACCCGCGATGCGCCCACACCGACGAACATTTCCACGAAATCCGATCCACTGATCGAGAAAAACGGCACATTGGCTTCGCCCGCGATCGCTCTCGCCAGAAGCGTTTTTCCGGTCCCTGGGGGGCCGACGAGTAAGACGCCCTTTGGAATGCGTCCACCGAGCTTTTGAAATTTCTGCGGTTCTTTCAGAAAATCAATTATTTCCTGTAATTCCTCTTTAGCCTCGTCGACGCCGGCGACATCCTTAAATGTGACCTTCTTTTGATGTGCGGTCAGCAGCCGTGCCCGGCTCTTACCGAAAGAAAGCGCCTTGTTTCCGCCGCTCTGCATTTGGCGCATAAAGAAGATCCAGAAACCAATAATGAAGAGGAACGGCGCCCAGGAAACCAGGGCGGTCAACCACGGGCTCTGGCTGGGCTTCTCACCGGTGATTTGGACCTGTTTGTCGCGTAGCAGGTTGATCAGTTCCGGATAATCCATTGGTAGGACGGTCTTGAAGGTGTCGCCAGAGGCGAGCTTGCCCCGGACGTCCGAATCGGCAATTACCACTTCCTTGACATTTCCACGCTCGACCTCTTGCAGGAATTGGCTAAATGGGAGAGCCCGCTCGCGGGCGGTCGAGGTCTTCTGCACTACCTGGTAGAGCAGAACGGCCGTCAACAACAACGCAATCCAAAACAGAATCGTTTTTGCGGTCGAATTCAATTAAACCCCCTGTCCAAGGTTTGCTCTCCTTAGACTGTCACGCTCAGCAAATCTCTTGCCACCTGCGTGTTTACACGCTATTTCGGGTAGGCAATGCCTCAATCGCCACTAGTCTCTGGGAACGCGCGCCAGGAGCAAACTCGCGGGAAACAGGAAATGAGACTACCCAGACAAGCGTCGAATTCGCGACAACGACAGGCCAACTCGTTCGATGACTTCTCGGAATCCGGGCTCGTTGGAACAATTTTTTGAGCTTCCCAGCGGGCCAGCCCACCGGCCTGTAATAATCCCCCGGTTTCCAGTTCCTGATTCTAACACATGGCCCGATGGAATCCCCATCTACAAATACGCGCCGACTGCCGGTTTCGTTCGCTTCCTTTTCAACAATTTCTGCCCGGAACACCTTTCCTAGTTCTGGTATATGGACTTCGCCGGGAATTTTCAGCTCGTATTCGTAATCACTTGGAAGCAAAGCGCGCTGCCGGAAGACCAGGCGATCGAATTCCCTGGTCACGACAAGGCCTCTGGGGATCTCCACAAGCTTGCCGCTCTTCCCAAGATCCAGAAGGTGGCGGATTGCCTCGATATGTTCAAACGACACATCCCGGAGTTCTGAGCCGGCGCGCCGAAGCGCACTCCGAAGGATTCGTCGTATGAAACCAACCGGCCAGGACGTAAGCGCGTCGACTGGGATCACGACTTCGTCTTCTTCTGTTGTTCCCTTTTCACCCAGCCAGCGATCGGTGATGGAACGCATCCACGCATCCTCGTCCTGGAGAATTTCGAGCGTTTTCCCAAGCGTTTCGATCAAGTTCGGATTGAAACCGGCGGACAGCGTTGGAATGACGACACGCCGTAACCGGTTTCGAGCAAAACGGAGATCGAAGTTGGTCGAATCGGTGCGCCATGCCTGATTCCGATCTCTCAGATAGGACTCAATCTCGGTGCGGGTGGTTTCGATCAAGGGCCGGATTGTGTTTCCTGAAGCCGGGGCCATCGAAACCAAACCCTCCGAACCGGATCCTCTGAGTAGATTCATTATGAATGTTTCCACGCGATCATCCCGCGTGTGCGCCAGAGCAATCTTCGTGAATCCATACCGCCGGGTTAGCTCATTGAAATATTCTTTTCGAGCGCGTCTCCCTGCCGCTTCGATATTTCCCTCAATTAAGGAAACCCGCTTCGCGAAATATCCCACGCCCAATCGTTCCGCCAACTCTCTGGTGAACGACTCATCATTATCTGCCGCAACGCCCCGCAATCCGTGATGGACGTGCGCCACTGCGACTTCATGCCCCAGTTCCTTCAGGACCAAAATCAAACATACCGAATCCGCCCCGCCGGACACGCCGGCGAGCACGCGATCGCGCGGATCAAGCATTTTGTGTTTGCTAATGGTCCCGCGGATTTGAAGCGCAAATTTGGAGAGCACGGAGAGAAATGCCGGAGGGCGGACTCGAACCGCCGACCTAAGGATTATGAGACCTTCGCTCTAACCGCCTGAGCTACTCCGGCGAAGCCCGCGACAAAAGAGAAACACCTGATTCTAGCGTGAACTTCGTTTGTGCGCCAACACCGGCAGGAAATAGGCGCGGCGCAGGAGCTTGTCAACGCGTGCCACCTGAAGGGTAACGCGATCGCCGAGGCGAAAGCGCTGTCTCGAGTGGCGGCCGATCAGCGCGCGCGAGGCCCGATCCAATTGGTAGTCATCGTCTGGAATATCGGCAACCGCCACGAAGCCTTCAATGAAATGATCGATCAATTCGATCGCGAAACCGTCACGCCACACCGCGATGATGATCGCGTCAAATGTTTCCCCAAGATGCTGCTCCATGAGAAGCATCTTCTTCCATTCGAACAGTTCACGCTCCGCTTGATCCGCCAGGCGCTCGCGTTCGCTCGATTCACTGGCGACGGCTTCAAGCTGTGCAATGGGAATTGGAGGCTGCGGCCTTCTTGCGATCGATGCTTTGAGGATTCGGTGTACGACCAGATCCGGGTATCGCCGGATGGGTGAAGTGAAGTGTGTGTAGGAGTCGGAGGCGAGGCCGAAATGGCCGATGTTTTCCTCCGAGTACCGGGCTTGCTTGAATGAACGCAGCATCAAATAGGACAACATGCGCTCTTCCGGACGTCCTTCAATAGAAGTAATGAACTTCTGAAATTCGACCGGCTCAACCTTTCGTGGGTCGAATTTCAGTCCGAACCCCGCGACGATTTCGGCGAAGTCTGCGACCTTCATCGGATCCGGCTCTTCGTGTACGCGGTAGAGAGTCGGAACGTCGGTCTCCTCCAGGTGACTGGCCACGACTTCATTGGCGAGGATCATGAATTCCTCAACGATGCGATGAGAGAATAGCCGCACCGATTTCGTGATGCCGGAAACCATTCCTTGTTCGTCATACGTGAGCAGCGGCTCGGGCAAATCAAAGTCGATTGCACCGCGCTGCTGGCGGCGTTTCTGGAGGATCTCCGCCAGCCGCGCAATATTCCGAATCTGGGGCAGCACGTGATCGTATTTACGTTCGAGGGCGACATTGCCGTCGAGGAGTTTCTGGACATCGTCATAAGTCATGCGTTCTTTCGAATGGATGATGCTTTTGTGGAAGGAGTAATCGAGCACTTGGCCACTCGGCGAGATGTGCATCATGACGCTGACGGTGAGACGGTCCACGTTTGGATTGAGCGAGCAGAGATGGTTGGAGATCTTCTCTGGAAGCATCGGCAGCACGCGATCGGGAAAGTAAACGGAGGTTCCGCGATATCGCGCCTCGATGTCCATTGCCGAATCGGTTGGGACAAAGTGTGAGACGTCGGCGATGTGGACGCCGAGCTGGAACGTCCCGTGCGGGAGAGCTTCGACGTCGATGGCATCGTCGAAGTCGCGCGCAGTTTGCGGATCGATCGTGATTGTGTTCCGCTTTCTGAAGTCGTCACGCCCGATGAAATCTTTCTCCGAAAGCGTATCGGGCGCCCTGGCCGCGTCTTCTTCGACCTCCTGTGAAAACGCGATCGGCAAACCGAATTTTCTGATGATCGCATTGGTCTCGACATTGGGATCATCGATGAAGCCGATCACCGAAACTACTTTTCCCGCAGGCCACTGTGTTGCGCTCGGAAACCGCGTGATCTCGACTTCTACAATTTTGTCCTTATGTTCAGAAACGTCATTCGTGATGATGATTTTGGACGGGAGCTTTTCGTCCATCGGCGCAACAAAGAAAACCTGACCGTCGTGCCTCAATTGCCCAACAATGGTGTCTCGCGCCCGCTTCTCAACGCTGACCACGCGTCCTTCAGCTCGGCCACCGGCCTTGCGCAGCGTGATCTCGACTTTTACTTTATCGCCATTCATCGCGGATCCGGTCAGAGCCGGAGGAATAAAGATGTCGCTGTCGATTCCCTGTATCTTCTCCTTCGGGATGACGAACCCGTACCCATCTCGGTGCAGCATAATCGTGCCTTCGATCAGATTCCGCCCCGCCGCCTCATACCGGTTTCCACGGTGCCTCGCCAGCTTTCCTTCTTTGACGAGTTGATTGAGGATGTCTTTGATCTGCTTCCGCGCAACCGGCGTTGCGTCGAAGTCCTCGAGAATCCGGCTCAGATTCATTCCCCGATCGGCGGATCTTTGAATATGTCGAAAGAGATCTTCCCCGCTAACGTCCAGCTCCCGGCGTCCTTTCGCCCGCTCCGGTTTCGGCCGGGAATTCCTCGCTCTCATCGTTCCAGTCTATTGACTTCAACTGCTGAAGAACATAGATTTGAATCGTTTAGCCGAAATGGCGGAATTGGCAGACGCGCTAGATTCAGGTTCTAGTGGGAGCAATCCCGTGGAGGTTCGAGTCCTCTTTTCGGCATCCCTGCATCGGACTGTCACAGTGAACGAACCGCACAGCATGAACCCACGGACATGAAATAGCCGTCTTGCACGGTGTGCAATCATCTGGCTGCGCTGATGCATACAGGGCTGTGAGCATGGTACGCTTCGCACATGAGCGCCGCGAGACCTGACAGCCACGCGAGGGAGACGAGCGCGCAAGTGATCCTTGAGGTCGCGAAGGCCACAAGTGCCCACCTGGAGTTGTCGGACGTGCTTGAGGGTTTGATCATGCGCCTGAAACCCATGGTTCAGTTCGACGCGATCGGGGTCGTTGTACTCGACGGCGATTACGCCAGACTGCACTCTTTGCATATTGAAGGTCTCCGTCGCAAGGCGGGCGAGTCTGTACAGAGCATCGTGGCGCGAAAGGCGTCTGACCTGAATGTGGAACCCCTCAAAACCAGGATACACGTCAGTCAACATCACTTAAGCGCCATTATGGAGTCGCGCCGGCCGTATGTATGTACGGACGTGGAGACTCAGCGGAGGTTTGCCAGGGACGACGACTTCCTGAAGCATGGCGTTCGGAGTTACATTGGTTTGCCGCTGATGAAGCATCGCGAACTGATTGGTGTGGTCGATTTCCTCTCCCTTGAAAAGCGTAACTACACCGATGACGACGTGCGGTTACTGCAGGACGTCTCCGAAATCGTATCGATTGCAGTCTCCAACGCTTTGGCGTACGAGGAAATCAACGCGCTTAAGGAACAACTGCAGATCGAGAATCGCCTGCTCCAGGACGAGATTGTTCAGCGGTCGATTTACGAGGAGATCGTCGGTTCGTCGACGTCGCTGCAGAAAGTCCTCGCCGCCATCGAAAAGGTCGCACGAACGGATTCCACGGTACTCATTACCGGCGAGACCGGAACGGGAAAAGAACTTGTCGCTCACGCCATTCATCGCCGTTCCCCGCGCTCTGGCCGCGCATTGGTCAAAGTGAATTGCGCAGCATTGCCGTCCGAGTTGATCGCCAGCGAATTGTTCGGGCATGAGAAGGGCGCATTCACCGGCGCGTTGCAACAGCGGATCGGACGTTTCGAGGCGGCGAATGGTGGAACGATTTTCCTCGATGAGATCGGTGAATTGACCCAGGAGATGCAGATCGCATTGTTGAGGGTGCTTCAGGAGAAGGAGTTCGAGCGGGTCGGCGGAAACAAGACCATCCGAAGCGATGTGCGTGTCATAGCCGCCACAAATAGGAACCTTGAACGTGAAGTTGCTGGTGGGCGATTTCGAATGGACCTTTATTACCGGCTGAACGTTTTTCCCGTGCACGTTCCCCCACTGCGTGATCGTTCCGATGACATTCCGATTCTCGTGGATTATTTCGCGTCACGCCTGGCGAGCCGCATGGGAAAGCGCATTCGGCAGATCGACAAACACACGCTCGATACGATGCAGCAGTATTCGTGGCCGGGCAACATTCGCGAATTGCAAAACGTCATTGAACGCGGGGTGATTCTGGCTGACGGCGAAGTCTTTCGATTGGAGCCCGGCACGCTGGTCGTGGAGACTCCCACGAATGCCACAAACCTCATGGAATCGACCGTGCTTCCCGACCAGCACAAGGCGCAAATCGAAGCCGTTCTCCGGGAAACGCGAGGACGCATATCCGGCCTGGATGGGGCCGCTGCCCGTCTCGGCGTGCCGGCATCGACGCTGGAGTCCAGGATCCGGGCGCTGAAGATCAATAAACACCAGTTCCGCAGTGTTGTATGATGGCGGGCGACGTGCACGACAAATGAGCCGGAGTTAGAGGAAATCGTGCTTAAGATCACGACAATTCGAGAAGACGACAAATCGCTCCGGGTGCACTTGTGCGGGCAGCTCACCGGTGAATACGTTTCCGAGTTGGAAAAGACTTTGACGCTGGAAAACCCTGATGCCGGAAAGGTTGCGTTGGACCTGTCGAATGTCACTTTCGTGGACCGCGAAGCGATGGTTTTCCTGTGCCGCGCAAAATCCAGGAACGTTGCCATCGAAAATATTCCCTCCTACGTAACCCGTTGGATTGAGCAAGAAGGCCGCTGCGGTTCCTCGCATTCGGAATCTTCCGAAAAGTAACCTATCCAACCGTCAGGATTGCTTCGCTAATAAGTAAGTTTCTTAAGTAAAATTCGAGCTGGCGAAAGTGAGACCTGGTGAAAATGAATAAATATTTCTTGGCTCTGGTTGCCGGGGTTGCGCTTTTCGGGGTCCTGACTGTGACGCCTGTCCTGGTTCTGGCGCAGTCTTCGGCTGCGGGCCATCCGAACTTGAGTGGTTTTTGGGTAAACCAATACACTCCTGATCTTGCTCGAGCCCTGGGGAGTCAGCCTCCTTTTACTGCCTATGGAGCCGAGAGGTGGAAAAGCGTGGACACGGCAAAAGACCCCACAGGCAAATGCCTGCCACCCGGCCCATCGAGGGCATTCACAGCTCCCTTTCCGGTCCAGATTGTTCAGACGCCTGAGGTCATCGCACTACTCTTCGAGTACCAGACCATCTATCGGATCGTCTACATGGATGGACGAGATCATCCCAAGGATATCGACGACTACCTGGAGTTCATGGGGCACTCCATCGGAAAGTGGGAGGGAGATACGCTGGTGGTTGATACAGTCGGCATTGATGAGCGCAGTTGGCTCGACACCGCCGGTCATGAGCACAGTGCCAAGCTGCGTCTGACCGAGCGGTTCCAGTTGACCGATTCCAACACAATTAAGTGGACTGTTACTTACGATGATCCCGTGTTTTTCTCTTCGCCTTGGTCGATCACTCGAGCGTTCACACGTGGCAAAGCTGGCGACCGGATTATGACGTATACCTGTACCGAGAATAACAGGGACGTCGAGCACCTCATACCAAACCAACCGAATTTGCGATGATGCTCTTGAAGGCGTAATTCGAAACGCTCGAATGGCTTACGCACCAAAACTGAGAACGTGACCAAGAGATTCATGTGGATTGGCTTCTTCGTCGGATCGGCCGCCGGCAATATGCTGCCGGTGTTGTGGGGCGGTGATGCCATTTCGGTGTCTGGTTTTCTGCTATCGATGATAGGCGGCATCGCCGGGATTTGCTTGGCCTATCGCTGGGTGCGGTAGAATTTAAGCATGGCACTGATCGGAGCGAACGAGCTGAAAAGGAAAATGCTGATCGAGATCGACGGTCAGCCCTACAACGTCCTGGACGTTTTCTTCGCGACGCCGACGGCGCGCGGCGCCAGCACGATGGTGCGGACGCGCTTGAAAAACCTGCTCAACGGTGGGGTCCAGGAACGCAGTTTCCGAACGAGCGAAAAATTCGCTGAGCCGGACGTCCAGCTTGCCGCCGTTTCTTTTCTTTATCGAGATCCCAATGGCTTTCATTTCATGGATGAATCCACGTACGAACAGTTCACACTTTCCGAAGACAGCATCGGCGATGATCGCTGGTATCTCAAAGAAGGACTCACTCTCGAAATCTTTAAATACAACGGACAGGCCGTTTCGCTGCAACTGCCCCAGTATGTCGGGCTGGCGATTGCATCCACCGAGCCCGGCGCCCGCGGTGATACCGCAGCAGGCGGCGCAACAAAAGTGGCGAAGCTCGAGACCGGCCTCGAAGTGCGCGTGGCGTTGTTCATGAAAGAAGGCGAAGTCGTTAGGATCAACACTCAAACCGGCGAAGTCGCGGGAAGAGCTTAAAACGTTGTCAAGAAAACTCATCTTCGCCGCATATTTGTTGGCAAGCGTCATTCCCTCCATCGCCCAGAACAATGCCGACCTGGATCTCAAATCAATTCCAGTCTCCGACTGGGTGAATGCCGGTGAGACCACCGAAATCCCATGGACACTCCTGGTGCGGGATCCATATTTGCGCATGGATCAACGGCTGGAAGTTGGTTATTTAACCAGAATTCGAGCGAAAGATCTCAATCGTACGGGAAGCGCCCATGAACTGTTTCTGGTGAGCCGGATCAGCAGCCCGGATGCAGAGTGGCTGAATGCGCCTAGTGTGGTTCAACAGATTATCGAAAAGGAATTGCCGAAAAATACGGAAGCGCAGTTCCGTATGCGTGTATGCGTGCAGCCAGGAGATTATGTTCTGTGGCTGATTCTATACGATCGGAAAACCGGCAAGCACAACGTGGCCAAACGGCGTATTCGGGTTCCCGAAATCTCAAAGGATCCCTTGCCAGATGTCTACGCACGCCTGCCTCTGGTGGAGTTTCCGAAATGGAGCGAAACGGAGGGGGATGCGGCCGGCTACCTTTCGGGTGAATTGTTTCTGCCGGTGAGGAACAAGCATCCACTCGAAGTCGAGCTGATCTCGACATTGAGCCCTCCGGAACAGTGGGCCGGCCGCGGACGTCTGGTTCGCAGCCACAATGAGAATACGGTCGGAGCCTTAGCTGCATTGTCCCAGTTGGAATTGGATATGGGTTCGATTTCAATCGCCGGCCTCGACCTCTTGCGGCACGAAGTGCTGTTCGAGCAGCGGGATTTTCGGGGAGTCAACTGGACTGCTCTGATGGAGGCGCTCGAGAAAGCCAATAGCCCGCGCATCACCGCAAAGGCGCTCGGAGACCGAAAGAACAACGGCGCATTCTTTCGGGAGTTTTTGAGCCGGCGGCTTGGATCCGGCAGAGCGCCGGATTCAGGTCAAGGTGATCGTCAGGCGGAGCGTTTGCGTGTGTTCATCATCGTGACGGGTTCCTGGCTTTTTGAAAGAGGCTCCGATCTCACGCCCCTTCAGCTTGAAGGCGATTGCCGATGCCGTATCTACCACCTTCGGTTCCGTCTCAACAACAACGACCTCTTCGACGAACTCGCGAAAGTGATGAAACCCCTTCGACCCAAGACGTTCAATCTCCTGACGCCGCGCGACCTGCGAAAGGCAATCGCGGAAATCCTCGAGGACCTCGGAAATCTGTAGCCGCGGGTTCAGTGCCGGCCATCCCGCCTAAAGATTCAGGATTATGCTTCGGCTTTTACAGGTTCAGCCGCCGTATCCTCTTTTGCCGCGAGTGCGGACCACAGCATCGAGACCGATGTGTACACAACTACCACGATCACGAGCCAGCGCACGGCATATAAAGGTAGTTCTTTAACAATGTATGCGGCAAGAAGCACAGCAGGAATGCCGCCCACGAGTAATCCGAGTGCGGCCCGCATGCTGTAGCTTCGCTCGCGTATGAAACGCAGGCTGCCCACTGGCATCAGGAAGGCGCAGGACCCCATCATTATTGGGAACGCCGCTTTGGGATTCATGCCGAGCAAGCTGACCAGGATCATGCACGGCGCATATAAACCGATTCCCAATGTCATCAAGGCGCCCAAGGCGAAATTCACGGCCACAGCAACGACGAGTCGTGTACCACGAACGCCGAGAGCATCGCCTCCGCCCGGGAAGAGATTCATCTGGGTCATGAACATCAGGCTGGCGGCTGCCAACAGCGCCATCCCCATCCCGATCTGAACGTTCCGCTTCGGCCAGCGCGCCACAATGCCGGCGCCGAGCCACGCTCCCAGAATGGACGCCGCGATCATCGAGAACAGGGTTGTGATGTCGACTTGGATGATCGCTGTATAGATGAAGGTCTGGGCCGTCGTCGGCAGCGTATGACCGACATTCAGCGTGCCGGGGATGATCCGGTCGTCCACCATCTTTTTGAGACGATACATGGTGGTTGTGGTTGCGAAAGAACCGATGCCGAGCGTATCGAAAAAGTTTGTAAAGGCGCCCACCCCAATTTGAAGAGGTGTGGGAAAATGCGCTTCCATTGCGGGCGTCGGGTTCGGTGAGGGTTTCCGCCGTGCCGCCCCAATGACGCGTCCCCAGGCCGCAAGATAGACCGCCGTAACGGCGCTGAGAGCTGTAAGAAGACCTACGATTGGATTCATGGGCAGGGAGTTTAGCACAGGGGCAAAAGGAACAAGGGGTCAGGGATCAGGGGTCAGCATCCCTGACCCCTGATCCGTGCTTTCTCACCGCAGCTTCAGATCGAGCGAACGTCCTGACTGCGAGAAGAAACGCACGCTTCCGCTGAGCGAACGGCCCGTACTGTTGCTGAAGATAATGAATTGTGTGGTGTAGCCGCCGGCATCTGCGAAATGAGGGAAGAACAGTTCGGAACCGGCCGGAGCAGCGCCTTCCGGTACAGGCGGTGTGGTCGTGATGAGGAAGTCGCCGCGTTCGTTGTTTCGGCTGCGCAATCCGGCCACTGCCACTGGCGATGTACTTGTCAGGCGCAGCAACCCTTGGAATGGGAGGCTCAGAGCCTGAAATCCGGATAGTTCACTTAGGAAACTCGCGAGCTGCGCGTCACCCGCAAGCGCGAAGGTCGTTTCCGCCACCGACGCCCCGTTCATATCGATCAGTTCGATCCGAACGGTTGCCGGACTTGAAGATGGGTTCGCGATCGCGATTCCGGACTGAGTCGAATCTGAGGATTCCACATACACGCGGAAGGCCGTGCCTGCGGGCACAAGGGAAACGCCAGCCTCGGTGACTCGAATACCGGATCTTCTGTATGAAAACACCAACGAACCCGCCGGCGCGGCGTTATTTTCCGCCGGTAGGATCCGCACCGGTCCGGCGCGCAATGGATCGGATGACCCGGAGGTTACAAATTGCCGCGCGCTTCGTGGCGGTATGGAATAGTTAAAGGTTGTTCCGGTCTGACCATTCACTGTTACTGGAGATGGCCGTCCCGACTGATCCGCAAATTGCAAGGCGCCGCTTATGGCCGTGTCCGTTGGATTGACGAGCATGATCTCGCTTGTCCATCCGCTTCCGTCTGCGAAATGCGGAAAGACAACCGAGATCGTGGAGGCTGACGAACTCAGATCCGCGATAGGAAGAGTTGTGATCAGAAACTCCGAACGCTCATTCACAAGCCCGCGAAGCGCAACAACGGACACCGGTTTTGACGAATCGAACGTAAAGGAACCTGCAAATGTTGAAGCGCCGTTGAAAGGAGCCTCATTCAGAAAACTCGCAATCTGGCCGTTGGCTGGAACATTGGCCGTTCCGGAGCCGAGATCGTTTCCATTCTCATCCGTGAAGAAGAAGGAAATCGTGGCCGGCTCGCTGTTTGGATTTGCAATCGCCAACCCGCTTCTCACCAGGCCGGTTGTCTGGGCCGCCACCCGCCCGCGGGTCAGTAGCCGCGAGCCGGGCACTCCTGTTTCGGTAACCAGAATGCCGTTTTGCCGGTAGCCGAATATTGCCAAGCCGGATGCCGCGCCGCCCGTTGGATCCGAGACACGAGCATATCCAACCTGGGCCGTGCTCGAATCTCCTTGAGTGATAACGGAGGTCGTTCCGCGATCGGAGATTGAAAACGGCACCGTGTTGAGGCTCGGTATGCCTGGCGCCTTTAGGCTGAGGAACGTCAGGCACATCTCATCAACGGTTCTCTCGCCCCACTGAACTGGAACCGGGGGATTCGAAGGGTTCTTGGGATTGTTCAGCGAATTGTCGTAATAAGCCGTCAACTCGATCAAAGTTCCCGCAGGTAAGGTGATCGGTTCGGCATACGTATAGTTCGCCTGCCAATGAAAATCCCAATCGTCGATACGTACTAGTTGACGGCGCTGACCATCCGGGAATCGAGCATCAACGGCAATCTCTCGGCCGAGCAAATGCATGTGCGGCGCGATAGACAACAACTCCACTTCTATAGGGATTGGCAGAAAGGCTTTGACCTGATAGTGAGAGTTTCCAGGCGGAATAGTGAAGAACGTGTTTACCACCGGAACAAACACAATCTGCTGCAGCGGAGTAGGAGACAGGTAGAGACCGACACGCGTCCGATCCGGGTCCAAAGGTCCGGCAGATAGCTTTAAAGCTTCTGCGGTGCTGTAATGGACTTGTATGACGACGCGAGCGCCGGCAGGAATCCGTACGCCACTGCCGAGCGGGAACATTTCCGGAGACGCGCCGGGAGCCCAGCCGCCTAATGCTCCGAGCCCGTTCGTGAACCCCGCACCGCCAAAACATGTGTAGCCGGGCCCGGGGTCGGCATTGTCCAGAGCCACGGACTCGCCGCTTTCGTCCAGGAACAGCAAAACGTGGTGAACGATTGCGCGATTCCCCGGTAGAACTTCGTATCCACGAACGTAGACGTCCGCATTTGAGCCGAGCGGCAACGTGAAACACCTGTAGATATCGTCGCTGCCGGTCTGCACCGAATAGGAATCGCTGGGTTGAACCACGACAT
>WNGH01005055.1_pt1 | contig 19093 bp, 10 predicted proteins | sample 5400631 | NCBI WGS metagenome assembly WNGH01 (sample SAMN13153373, study PRJNA577476) | soil metagenome | isolation source: 115 cm soil or saprolite under Garry oak tree replicate 1 | place: USA:California | collected 2016-06-15
GCACCGAAGAAGTCACTCATCGCAGTGGCCCCGGAATCGTTGGTCGTCAGCGCGGCCAGGCTCCAGTCCTGCTCGAGCGTCTTGAGCAGTGAGTAGTGGTTGTACACGGTGCTCGATAGGTAGCCTGGGATAACGCTTGGTCCGATCACCAGGGTCGCGACGTGGTTGCTCGCGTTGCCATCATCCTCATCCCAAGTAATAAGCATCAAGGACGTTTGAGTAGTCCACGCCGGAGACGTAAAGATGGCCGGGAGATTGCTCTGCAGCCATTTGTCGCCAGTCGAGACGGAGCAGTCATGCATGTCGTCGCACAGGTTCGGCGTGATAAAAACGTAGTTCGGCGTGGTGCTGTCCGAGGCCAGATCGGTGGCGAGCTGTGAGTAAGGCACGTCGTGAGACTGGCAGCGGCTCGCATTGCCCTGGATGTCAGCGTAGTAGACGAACGGGTTGTGTTTCGGCACGTACTCTCCCGAGTCGCTGAGATAGCACGCCGACGGCATCGATTCCTCATACGCCTTCCATGTCCGGCCCGACGCCTCCACGCGGTCCGCGATGTTCGCGGCGTTGACGGGGCATGACGTCGGAGCGCAGTCAGTCGTCATGCCGAAGGTGCTTCCCCCGGTGAGCGCGAGATAGTTCGGAAGACTCGGGTGCGATATCGCGAAATAGTTGGTCGCGAGACCGTTCTGCGACGTAAGGCTGTTGATGTATGGGGCTGCCGTGCTTCCGATGATCTCGCTGTAGGAGTGGTTCTCTTCGACAACGATGAAGATGTGCTGGAAGGTGGGCATCGTGCCAGCGGCAGCTTCTTTGGGAAGTGCCGCCACTGCGAGCAAAACTGCTCCGACCACCCCGATGAAGGTCGCCATCGAGAGTCTTCTCATCGTGCGCGGTTTCCCGACCCGATCCGACCAACCCGCAGAAATCCGACCAACGGCAATTCGCGAGGCCTCCGTTTTCGGATTTGTCCCGCCTGGCAACTCCCGCCCGCTTGCTGTTGCCTGCCGCAGGGTAAGGCGTAATCTCGCATTGTGTCAACCCGCGTTATCGATGCCTAACGGTCACGTGGCACCTAACAACGGCTGTTGGCTTAAGGATCCGGATTGGTAACCGACTGTACTCGGGGCAGTCCGCTAGAGGATCAATGGAGCCGATGGTTCACGGTGTAAAACCGTGAGACTCTCCAGCTGACAACAATTCGAACCCGCAGACGCTGAATCGAGTTGAGAAGCTGGTCGGGGCGTCATGAGACTGCGGGCGTAGCTACCCCGACCTAGTTCGTCACATTGAGCGAAGTGCTTCCGGTGATGCTCCCCGAGGTGGCCCTAATCGCGGCAGTGCCTACCTTGAGAGTCGTGGCGACCCCGCCGGAGGTGATCGTCGCGACACCGGAGTTCGACGAAGTCCAGGTGACGGAGGTCGTCAGATTTTGTGCGCTGCCGTCGGTGTACGTACCGGTAGCCACGTACTGGACCATCGTGCCTACCTTCACGGATTGGTTCGCCGGGGTGACCGCGATCGACACCAACACCGCTGCTCCAACCGTCAAGGTGGTGCTGCCCGTCGCACCGGCCGAACTGGCGCTGATCTGGGACGTACCCTGAGCTGCTCCAGTCGCCAGTCCGCCGGCGGTGATGGTCGCCACACCGGTATTCGACGAAATCCATGTTGCCGAGCTGGTCACATCCAACGTCGATCCATCCGAATAAGTGCCGGTGGCGTTGAACTGCTTCGTGGCCCCTTTGGCGATCGACGGATTGGCGGGCGTGACCGCGATCGACACCAACACCGCCGGTCCGACCGTCAATGTGGTACTGCCGGTTACGCCGGCCGAGCTGGCGCTGACCTGGGATGTGCCCTGGGCGACTCCGGTTGCGATGCCGCGCGGGTTGATGGTCGCCACCGCCGTATTCGACGAAAGCCATGTTGCTGAATACGTCAGGTTTTGAGTGCTGCCATCGGAATAGGTGCCTGTGGCGGTGAACTGACTCGTGGTCCCCTTGGCAATCGTCGGATTCGCAGGAGTCACCACGATCGACGCCAACACCGCGGTTCCGACCGTCAAGGTGGTGCTGCCGGTCACCGCGCCCAGGGTGGCGCTGATCTCGGACGTGCTCTGAGCCAATCCCGTGGCGAGACCGCCCGCGGCGATGGTTGCCACCGCGGTAGTCGACGAGGCCCAGGTGACCTGGGTTGTCAAGTTCTTCGTGCTGCCGTCCGAATAGGTGCCGGTTGCGCTGAACTGCTGAGTGGACCCCGTGGCGATCGACGGATTCGCGGGCGTGACCGCGATCGACGCCAATACCGCCGTTCCCACCGTCAAGGTGGTCTTGCCTGTCACCCCAGCCGAAGCAGCGCTGATCTGGGAGGTGCCCTTGGCGACACCGGTGGCGAGACCGCCCGCGGTAATCGTCGCCACCCCGGCATTGGACGAGACCCACTTTGCCGAGCTGGTCAAGTCAAGCGTCGACCCATCCGAGTAGGTGCCGGTGGCGTTGAACTGCTTCGTGGCCCCTTTGGCGATCGCCGGATTCACGGGGGTGACCGCGATCGACACCAGCTTGGCCGGCCCGACCGTCAAGGTGGCGCTGCCCGTTACGCCCACCCAGCTGGCGCTGATCTGCGAGGTGCCCTGGGCGATTCCGATGGCCAGTCCACCCGCGCTGATGGTCGCCACAGCGGCATTCGACGAGACCCAGGTCGTCGAGCTCGTCAGGTTTTGGGTGCTCCCATCGGAATACTTGCCAGTGGCGGCGAATTGCTGCGTGGTGCCCTTGGCGATCGAAGGGCTCGCTGGCGTGACCGCGATGGACACCAACGCCACCGGTCCCACCGTCAGGGTGGTGCTGCCGGTCACCCCAGCCGAGCTGGCACTGATCTGGGAGGTGCCCTGCGCTACTCCGGTGGCCAGTCCGCCCGCATTAATCGTCGCCACCGCGGCATTCGACGAGAGCCAGGCCGTCGAGCTCGTCACGACCAGCATCGTCCCGTCCGAATAGGTGCCCGTGGCGGTGAACTGTTGCGTCTTGCCCTGGGCGACCGACGGATTCGAAGGTGTGACCGCGATCGACACCAACACCGCCGAACCCACCGTCAAGGTGGTGCTGCCCGTCACCGCGCCCATCGTGGCGCTGATCTGGGAGGTGCCCTGGGCCACTCCGGTGGCCAGGCCGCCCGCAGTAATGGTCGCCACCGCGGTATTCGACGAAAGCCATGTCGCCGTGCTGGTCAAATCCAGGGTCGACCCGTCCGAATAGGTGCCGGTGGCGGTGAACTGCTGCGTGGTGCCCTTGCCGATCGACGGATTCGCAGGGGTGACCGCGATCGACACCAACACCGCCGGACCCACCGTCAGGGTGGTGCTGCCGGTCACGCCGGCCAAGCTGGCGCTGATCTGGGAGGTGCCCTGGGCGGCTCCGGTGGCCAGGCCGCCCGCGTTAATCGTCGCTACCGCGGCATTCGATGCGAGCCAGGCCGCCGAGCTCGTCAGGTTTTGGGTGCTCCCATCCGAATAGGTGCCGGTGGCGGTGAACTGCTGCGAAGTCCCACCGGCGATCGACGGATTCGAAGGGGTCACCGCGATCGACACCAACACCGCTATTTGGACGGACTGGAACTTGACCGACTCGGCATTGCCGGCGTTGTCGACGGAGTACAACCTGACCGTGCTGCTGCTCGACACCGTGAACGCGCCGGCGTAGACGACGCCTGACGTGGTCGGGGACGATCCGTCCGTGGTGTAGAAGATGGCAAGCACCCCCGAGCCGCCGCTGTTGTCGCTGGCCGATAGCGTCACCGTGACTGGTGCGTTGTAGAAGCCGCTAGAACACACGGCGCCGTTGCAGGCGATGCTGGTCGCGGGGGCCACCGTGTCGATCTGGATGGGCTGGGCCTTGACCGACTCGACATTGCCGGCGTTGTCGACAGAGAAGAACTTGATCGTGGTGCTGCTCGACACCGTGAACGCGCCGACGTAGAGCGTGCTCGATGTGGTCGGGGTGGATCCATCGGTGGTGTAGTAGGTGGCGCTGGTCCCGGGCCCGCCCGGATCCGTGACGGACAGAGTGACGCTTACGGGTGCGTTGTACCAGCTCGAGCAGCTCGCCCCGTTGCATGCGATGCTCGTCGTGGGAGCGTCGGTGATGTAAGTGAAGGCGACCGAGGTGCTGGCGCCGACGTTGCCCAGGCTGTCGGTGGCTTGGGCGGTCACGAGGTAGCTGTGCCCGGAAGTCAGGTTGATGGCCGGCACACTCAGCGTCCAGATGCTGGTCCCGGAAGTAACCTGGACGAAGGTCTGGCTGGCCTGGTTGAACCCCGAGCCGCCCCACCATTGATCGGTGGTGGTGTCCTGGATTGCCACAGCCACCCCGGCCAGGGTGGCGCTGGAAGCAGCCGCGGTGCCGCTGACCGATCCCGTCCAGTTGCCGCCATAGATGGTGGCGTTCGTCGGGTAGCTGACCGAGGCGCTGGGCGGGGTGGTGTTGTAGCTGAACCCGACCGAGGAGCTCGTGCCGACGTTGCCCACGCTGTCGGTGGCCTGGGCGGTCACTAGGTAGCTGTGCCCGGAAGTCAGGTTGATGGCCGGCAAACTCAGCGACCAGCTGGCGGTCCCGGAGGTTACCGGGATGAACGTCTGGCTGGGCTGGTTGAACCCCGAGCCGCCCCACCACTCGCCAGTCGCGGTGTCCTGCACCGCCGCCGACACCCCGACCAGCGAGAAGCCCGAATTTGACGACGCCGAGCCGTTGATCGATCCCGTCCAGTTACCGCCATAGGTGCTCCCGTTCGTCGGGTTGGTCACCGCGATGCTGGGTGGAGCAGTGGGTGCAGGCGCGGGACCAAATTCGGCGTCCTGGTAGTGGCTGGTGATGTCCTGTGGGCCGAGCGCACTGCCGTAGACGGCGACATCATCGACGCCACCGGTCAGGTAGTAGAGTCCGCCCAGCTCGTCCGCGATGTAGCCGTTGATGTTCGCGCTGGCGGTGGCCGGCAGATCGGTGCGTTGGGAGATCTGGACGGCGTTGCGGTACAGCGTCAGCGTGCCTCCCTGTCTGGTGAGCACCCAGTACACCCACGTGTTGATGTTGGACGCTGGGCTGGTCGGCTGCAGAACGTACTGCGTGCCACCTAAAGTCACGCCGGCATACGCAGCGGTCGGATAACTACCAGTGCCCGGGCGCGCGAGCAACTGCACCGTGCTGCCGCCGCCGTACAGAGTGTTGTTGTTCACGGTGGCGTTGGTCAGGTAGGTCCAACCTTCGATCGAGAAATCACCGACTGACGGCAGCGACGGCAGGTTGACCCGCTGGCTTGTCCCGTTGAAGGTCGCCGATTTGTCGGGGTCGTTCACGATGGCGCCCACCGATCCCAGGGTCGGCGCGTTTACGTAGGTGCCGTTGTACTTCCCTAAAACGTCGTTAGCGGTGCTGCCAGTTGACTCGTCGAGGCGCCAGTACGCTGTCAGTGACTGCTCGGAGCGTACGACGTTGTAATAGGGCGTGCGCGACATGGGCGGCGGAGTGGGCGCAAGACCGTTCAAGGCGACGGTATAGCCGTTGATCGCATCCAGGCTGGATAGCGCCCGGTTGTAGACGGCGACATCTTGGACCCTGCCGGTCAGGTAGTACGACCCGGTGGTCTCGTCCGCGATGTAGCCGCTGAGGCTGGTGGTGGCCGTGGCCGGCAGGTCGGTGCGCTGGGCGATTTGCACCCCGTTGCGGTAGAGCGTCAGGGTGCCGCCCTGCCGGGTCATGACCCAGTAGACCCAGGTATTGATGTTGGAGGCGGGACTGTTGGGCTGGAGCGCGTACAGGGTCCCGTTCAACGTCACCGCGGCGTACGCGGCAGACGGGTAGCTGCCCGTCCCAGGCCGTACCAGCAGCTGCATGGAACCGCTGCCGTAGAGCGTGTTGTTGTTCACCGAGGCGTTGGTGAGGTAGCTCCAGCCTTCGATGCTGAAGTCGCCCGCAGATGGCAACGGAGGTAAGTTGACGCGCTGGCTGGTCCCGTTGAACGTCACTGATGTGCTCGGGTCGTTAACGACGGCCCCGGCCGATCCCAGTGTTGGACCGTTCACGTAGAAGCCGTTGTAGGTGCCGGTCGTGTCCCAGGCCGTGGTGCCCGTGGTCTCGCCCAGCCGCCAGTGACCCAACAGGCCAGTCCGCCCATTCACCAGCGCGGCATACGAGGTCGTCGCAGCGCTCGCCGATACGTACGCCGACTGCCCGCCGGAGTTCATCGCGAGAAGTCGGTAATAGACGACGCCCTGGCCGAGGCCGGTGTCGCTGTAACGGCTGGTGCCGGGCGGGAGGGTAATCGTGACCGAGGTACCGAAACTGGGATCGCTGCTTCTGTACAGCACGTAGCTGGACGTCGTGTCGCTATCCGTCCAGGAAAGACTTACCGCCGACGCCGACGGAACGGCAGAGAAGTTCGTAGGCGCGGCCGGCGGTAAAACGGGGGGCGTCGGCGCGATCCCGTTGAGCCCGGCCGCATAGCCATTGCGCACATCGGTACTGGAAAGCGCATTGGTATACAGGGCCACGTCCTGCAGACTGCCCGCGAGGTAGTAGGCGCCGTTGTTCTGCGCGGCGATGTAGCCGTTGATGTTGGCCGTCGCCGTAGCCAGGAGGCTGCCTTGACGGGTGAGTACCCAGTAGACCCAGGTGTTGATGTTCGAGCTGGGGCTCGTCGGCTGTAGGGCGTATTCCGTGCCGTTCAGGGTCACGCCTGCGTAGGCGGCTGTCAGAAAGCTGCCCGTGCCGGGGCGTGGCATGAGTCGGGCCGTACCGCTGCCGCCGTATACGGTGTTGTTGTTCACGGAAGCGTTGGTCAGGTAGGTCCACCCTTCGATCGAGAAGTCTCCAGCTGAGGGAACCGATGGAATGCTGGCGCGCTGGGTGCTTCCGTTAAAGGTCACTGACGTATTGGGATCGTTGGTGATGGCCCCGGGCGACCCCAGCGTTGGGGCGTTGCCATAAGTGCCGTTGTAAGTGCCGGTCGTGTCGTACGCCGTTGTTCCAGAGCCCTCGCCCATCCGCCAGTGGGCCAGCAGGCCCGTACGTCCCGCGACCAGCGCGGCATACGAGATCGTGGCGGCGTTGACCGACACGTACGGCGAGTTGCCGTTCGCGCCCACGGCAACGAGCCGGTAATAGTAGACGCCTGAGCTCAATCCGCTGTCGCTGTAGCTGGTGGCACCGGCGGGCAGACTGACGGAGGTGAACGAGTTGAAGGCTTGATCAGTGCTCCGGTCCAGTTCATAGGTGGCGGTCGCGTCATTGTCGATCCAGGACAGCTTGACGCTGGATGCGGAGGGGCCCGCGGTCAGGTTCATCGGTGCTGCCGGGAGGGGTAACGTCCCAGCCGCGAACTTGTTCAGAATGTTGGCGGTCATGGTCTGAATGGACGGCTGCGCGTAGTCCGCATGCGACTGTCCGCCCGTTGGGAAACCAAAGTTGAACAGCGTCCAGCCCCACTCGATTGCGGCAGCGCTGAAGACCCAGGCGCCGCTCGCCGCCTGGTAGATGGTTGAGTTCTGATAAACCGTCGTGTTGTTGACGTTGACGATCGGCGAGTTCGACAATAGCTGATAGGTTCCGGCCGCCGCGATCGGCGACGGGTAGGTGCTGCTGTACGAGTCGACCTCGTAGCCGACGACATTGGGAACGCTCTCGCCGTTGAAGGCGCTGGTGTTGGCGTAGACCCAGTTGGACGGGTTCTGGACGATGTACGCGACCGGCGTCGCGTTGCTCGCACCCAGCTGCTCACCGGACGACGTTCCGCCGACGAGGAGTTGTTCGGGCATGTTGACCTGCGGATCCCGGAAGTGCACGGTGATGGTGTTGTTCTGCACCGGATCCAGCGAAGCGCTCTTGTAACAGATCACAATTCGGTCAGCCGCACCGGTCGCTGAGGAGGCGTACCGCACCTGCCAGGACGCGTCGTCCGCGCCGAGAAAGGCGAGATTGACGCCGTGGTCCCGGGCATACGCCGCCGCGTTGTACATCGCCATCGACCAGTACTCGTCATGACCGGCAGAGATGAAGCCGTGGTGATTGAGCAAGGTGCCGCCCGACAGGTCGGTGTCGACGTCGGAGGAGTAAGCGACGTCGTAGCCCTGTTGTTCCAACCATGCGACATCATTGATCTCGTAGTCGAGGAACCCGCCGGCTACCGAGTCATCAGCGAACGGCCGGTCGAAGGAGACCTGGACCGCACGCTTCGTCCCGAGCGAGGTCAGGGTCGACGAGCTGTTGTAGTCGTAAAGGCTCTTGCCCGTTTGGGGAAGCCCGGTCGTCGAGCCGGGGGGGATGTCGTTTGGCCAGTTGTTATACGCCTGGTAGGTGTTGAAGGCGACCTGATAAAGAAGTGCGGAATTCCGGGCGTCGTCGCGCACCACGAAGATGATGTAGTTCTGATAACCGGCTGCGTTGGTGAGCTTGATAAGGTAGACACCGCTGACCCAGGACGTCGGGATGGTGAGCTGGTAGGTCGCGGCCCAGTTACACGCCATCATCCCCGTCGTGCTGTCTACCGGACAGCTCGGCTGCGTCCCGCCCGCGAGGCTTGACGCCTCGAGCATGAACCGGCCGCCGGTGCCCTGGTAGTAACCGATGCGGTAGAAGTCCATGGTGAACGACTGACTGGGATTGACGCTCACATAGAACGTGATTTGCTGGCCGAGATTGACGCTCGTCGCGGAGGCGTAGCCCTCGATCTGCTGGCTGTAGTCGTTCGCAGACTGTGCAAGTTCCCAGGCGGTCGTGCCTGGCTTGGAATTCTCGTTCGTCACGGCGTTCGACGGGCCGGGATAGAGGGGTGCGACAGACGCTGGAATCGGTAGTGGTACAGCGGTCGCTCCATTGTTCGGTGCCGTACCCAGGCCGAAATAGCGATACAAACCAGCCTCTAGGCCATAGTGGGTGTACGCGTTGGTGTCGATTCCGGCGGCGGTGACCCCGGCCCCGACCTGCAGCGTGACAATATGCTCGTTCGTGGTGCTGCTCGACTCGTCCCAGGTGATCAGCACCGTCACGTTCGGTTGAGCCAGGAGCGATGGGACCACGGCGGCCAGCCAGTTGTCCCCCATGTTGATCTGGCTGCTGCCGTTGTTCGGACCGAAAAAGGCCGGACACGACTGACCGGCCGGCACAGGCGAGTGCATGTCATCGCACTGGTTGGGAACGATGTAGCTGAAGCTTGGAAGGTTGGAGGGATCGAACGTACTGGTAGTGAGGGGCACATCGTTGGTCGTACAGGTCGTGTTGTCCTGGTAGTACGAGGCTGGATCGTGGACCGTTGTGTACAGCGGGACGGTACTCCCCGGCACGTTGTGGGTGCTTCCCGCGCCACAGGTCCCCGTCATCGATTCCATGAATTCCTTCCAGGTCACACCGCTCGAGGCGTCGATCGCCTGGAAGACGTTCGGTGAGGGAGGCGTAAGCGCGGTGGTCAGGCCACTGGTCATCCCCAGGTAATTCGGATCGCTACCCGAAGCCACTGCCGTGTATTCGGTAAACACGGTTCCCTGTGAGATGAGCTGGTTCAGGTAGGGCGCCTGACTGCTCCCGATGATGTTGTCGTAGGACTCGTTCTCGAACGGGATCACCACGAGCTTGCTGCTCTGGGCGGCGGAAGCGGAGCCTGCCGGCGTGAGGACAACAAGGCTCGTTCCCAATACCAGACCGCTCCCGATCAGCGCCATCAGCTTCGGGAAGCGCTGAGGGAACAAATGACTCAACTCGTGCTCCCGATTACCGTGGTCCGGTTCTCGATATGCGCTTACTGGAACGTCGTCGATTGTTCATCCCTTGGGTCGCTTCGCGAACGCCCGAACGGACTTGCTAATCACGCCGCCACCGGCGAGGTCGTTCCTCGCCTACACGTCATGAGTCATGGCTGCTGTGATTAGAGGGCTTGGGCTGCGGTGCGGCAATGGGTAGAATGATCATCTCCGGCGCATAAGTCCCAGGGCGCCTACGACAAGTTCATTGAGGATGATTTCTCAATGGCCAGCGGCTCGATCCGCGGACCGACGGACGCCCTGATCCGCGACTCGACGTCCGTCAAGCCTCCTCGGCAATGTCGTGGCCGACTTCAACTTCAACCAGCCGCCACACCTTCCCCTTCACCCGCGACTCTACGGCCGCGGCCGCCGACTACTTTGGCGCCTACATCCGCGGCTGCTACGAAGGCTGGGCGTCCTGGTTGACGCCCACAGCGGGCGACTTGTGCGGATGCATTGGTTCGTAGTATTCAGGTGACTGGCACTTGAGCGCTGCCAACACCTACATGGCACAGGTGCAGAACGACGAGAACACCATCGTCTGGCTCACTGCTTCATTTGACGACTCGGGGCAGCAGTACGGCTGCGATCCCAAGTACGGATGTCCTAGCTGAGCAGTGTCGTGTCCGAGCAGGCGGCGCCTTGCGTACCCCTCCCCGAGCCTCCCCCAAGGGGTGCTGGGTCGATCACGTAGACCCAAGTAGGCGCGCCGCGAGTCCCGGCCATGGGACAACAAACCCATCGAGCCAGCAACGGAGGTCGGTTAGGATCGAGAGCAGTGGCAGCTTCTGGCAAGTCCCGAGGGACGCTCATGTCGAGCTCGGGTGCCGTGGTGGTCGGTGGTGATTTCCTTGGGCTCGGCATCGTGCGCAGCCTGGGTCGCCACGGTATCCCGGTCTGCGTCATCGATGACGAGCAGTCGATCGCCCGCTTCTCGCGGTTCAGCAGCCTAAGCGTTCGCGTTCACGACCTGCGAAACCCGGAGCGCGTCACTGAAGCTCTTCTCGAAATTGGGTCCCGCTATCACCTCGACGGCTGGGTGCTTTTCCCCACCCGTGATGAGACGGTGGCGGCCATCGCTCTCAATCGTCCGCTTCTCGAACAGACATATCGGCTGACCACTCCTGGCTGGGATGTCGTGCGGTGGGTGTGGGACAAGCGCAATACCTATGCCCTGGCAGAGCGGCTGGGCATCGCAACGCCGCGGACCTGGTATCCGGCCTCGGTGGAGGATCTAGCCGCTATCGACGGTCCCGGACCATTTGTGATCAAGCCGGCCATCAAAGAGCACTTCATCTATGCGACGAAGGCGAAGGCCTGGCGAGCAGACAACCGCACGCAGCTGGCCACCCAGTTTTCGCGAGCCACCCGGATTGCCGGAGAGGGCGAAATCATGATCCAGGAACTCATCCCGGGGACGGGCTCGCAGCAATTCGCCTATTGCGCGTTCATCAAGGAGGGCAGAGCGCTGGGCAGCATGGTCGTGCGCCGGCGGCGCCAGCATCCACCAGAATTCGGCCGGGCCAGCACTTACGTCGAGACGCTGGAATCGTCGGAACTCGAGGCGACTTCTCTCAAGTTTCTGCGGGAGCTCGACTTTTACGGACTCGTGGAGGTCGAGTACAAACTCGACCCCCGGGACGGCCGCCACAAGCTGCTCGACGTCAATGCTCGAGCCTGGGGCTACCACTCCATTGGCTACGTCGCCGGTGTCGACTTTCCCTACATGGTATTCACCGATCAAATGGGAATTCCAATGTCGCCGCGCAAGGCCTCGCCGGGCGTCCAGTGGGTGCGGCTCCTGACCGATGTCCCGACGGCGCTGGTCGAGCTGCGGGGCGGCACCCTGAAATGGCGAAGCTATCTAAGCTCGCTACGCCGCGCCGGAGTTGAAGCGGTGTTCAGCCGAGAGGACCTCGTGCCCTGGCTTGCTGAGCTCGCCCTGACTCCATATCTCGCGTTGAAACGAGGTTTTTGACCATGGCTTCGGTGCTCCTGATCAGCGTCGGCACGAGCCTCGCGCTCGGGCTGCCGCTTGCCTGGAAATGGCAGCTCGGGGTTCGTCGCTGTGGAGCCTGGCTGCTTGGGGTCGGATTTGCCGTGGGCGTAACTGCAAGCCTGCTCGGCGGCCTGGCTGGAGCGAGCCGAACGCTTGAGAGCCTGACAGCGATCATGTTCACCCTGGGTCTCTCCGGTGGCCTGGTGGCGTACCGCTTCTTTCGAGACCCCGAAAGGCAGCCTCCGGCTGTCGACGGGGCGGTGCTGAGCCCGGCTGATGGCGAGGTGACCTACGTCTTACGCTCAAAGGCTGGCATGCTCCCAACCAGCACCAAGCACGGACGGGCCTACCGGCTCGAAGAGCTGACCCAAACGGGGCTCCGCTTTGGGGAAGCCATCGTCGTGGGAGTAGCGATGAGCTTCCTTGACGTACACGTCAACCGCGTGCCCATCGGCGGAAGGATCTGTCTCCGAAAACATGTAGCTGGCGGATTCGATTCGCTCCGGCGCGGCGATGCGCTGTTCTCCAATGAGCGCGCCACCACGCTGATCGAACACGATGGCTTTCAGGTGGCCGTGGTTCAGATCGCTTCCCGGCTGGTGCGACAGATCGTGGGCTTCGTCAACGAGGGTGACCGCGTGGTCGCCGGACAGCGGCTCGGAATGATCAGGTTCGGCTCTCAGGTCGATCTCGTGATCCCGGTGCGCGATGACCTGCAGATCATGGTGCGACCGGGTGACCGCGTACGGGCGGGGGAGTCCATCATCGCCCGGTTGGCTTCAGTCCGCGCACCCCTTGCCGCGCAGCCAGCAGACCACCATCGCGAGCGTGAGGACGCCAGCCACAGTCAGCGACCGGGCGTTTGGGCAGGAGGAGAGGCTGACGTTGCGCCGGACGCGACCCGCGCGGCCGGATAAGGCTCAAGTCCAAGCGCTTCGAGGTAGCGGGGCAAGGCCGACTCCCAGGCCAGAGGAGCCGCGGCCTGACGAGCGCGTAGGGCCTGCCGTCGCGCCGCCTGCGGATCCGCCAGAAGGCGATGCAGCTGGGCCGCCAGGCCAGCCGCATCGCCTGGCTCGAAATACGCAACCGCGTCCTCAGGGAAATGCTCCTGCAGTCCGGGGAGTCGTGAGGCGGCGGCGGGGATTTCTAGCATCGCAAACTCCAGGATCTTGTTAGGCAGCATCAGTTCGCCATAGCCATCGGCGACGATCGGCACGATGCCAAGCGTCGCCCCAGATACCGTTTGCATCGCGCGGCTCCAGACGAGCCATCCCGGCGAAAAGCGAACATGCTGCGAGAGTCCAAGGCGATCGGCCAGCTCAATCAACTGCTGGCGCTGCTCACCGTCACCGATGATCTCCAGGGTCAGGTCGGGCCAGGTGGGGTGCAGCTGCGCCAGCGCCCGGATAGCAACGTCGACGCCATATCGTTCGATCAGCGTGGTCTGCAGAACGATGAAGGGGGGCTGAGCGGGGCGTCGCGGTGGAAAACTGGCAAGCGGATGTGAATTCGGAACCACCGTAATCTTTCGTGGGTTGACCGAGCGCTGCTCCACCAAGCGACGGCAGGTATTGCTGACCGTTACGACCCGATCGGACCAGCCGGTGGCAGCTCGCTCCAGCCAACGGGCCAATCGCACGACGGCGCTGCCTCGGTCGCGGCGAAGACGGGCCATGGTCAGCTCGGGCATCAGTTCCCTGAGGTAAAGGACGATTCGCGTTCGCCGCAGGCGCGGGACAATCGTGGTAAAGGCAAGGAAGTCGGGCAGGTTGTCCACCTCGACAGCCTGGTAACGGTTACGGACCGCCAGCAGCGAGACCATGAAAAAGGCCCAGGCAAAGAAGGCGATGAAGTGCAGCGGGTACCACCATGCGTGCGATCGCTTGTGCTCAATGCAAATCGCATGGAGGCGAACGTGGGGAGGAGGCTTGCGCGGGCCCCAGGTTACGCATACCAGGTCGACGGCCACACCGGACGACAGGAGCGCCCCGACGTTCCGCTGCAGAGTGGTGTCCTCGGGATAGGGATGCTGGCTGACGATCAGCACCCGCGGCTCGGTCCCGTTGCGACTGGCCATGACCTAGCCGGTCCCGGACTGGATATCAGTGGCGACGACGTCGGAGCCGGGCATCGGAGTAAGCCTAGAAGTCACCGGTCTGCAGTGGGAATGGGCGGTAGCAGACCTTGTCATGGCTTCACCCGCGGATGCGGAGGCGTCTGTCCCGGCTGTGGGACTGAACCGTCCCGATGCCTGCCGCCTATCGTGCGGCGTCAAGACGCGATGGTTGTCCATGCGCAAACGGGCCGAAGCGGCGCAGCAAGCGACAAGCTGACGCGCCTGGGCCGCATCAGCGCTCTCCAGAGGGGCTAGGACAAACGACCCCACGGTTCCGTAAAAGCTGATTCAGAATGTGGCCCTGCGTGTCTAGTATCCGGGCAGTGATCACCACGCACGCTGATGAAGAATGACGCCGTCGACTGACCAGGCGGTCCGCGCCGTATCTTCCGTGTCGCTCTGCGCCGGGAACAGCCCCGCCGCGTTCTGGAAATTGCTCGATCCTATGCCCACGGCCGGTGAGTGGAATGCTGCCGTGGCCGCGTCCGCGCACATCTTGCCGCCATCCGCGGCAGCGCACGCTGACGATGCCGTTGGGCTCATCGAGGCCGTGCTCAGCGAGGGTCAGTTCGGAGCCCGCCACTGGACACTCGGAACGGCGAAACGGATGTATTACGACCTCAAGCCCTTGCTTCCGCGCCCGGTCATCGGGTTGCTTCGGCGCGCCTATGGGCGCCATGACGACCGAGCCGGTGGTCTTAACTGGCCGTCCGAATCGCGCTATGCCGACTTCCTGCAGGCTGTGCTGGTCTACGTGCTCAAGTCACGCGAGCTTGAGAGCGCGACGTACGTAAGCCTCTGGCCAGATGATCGCCGCCTGGCGTTTGTCCTGACGCACGACGTCGAGCTACGCGAGGGCCACGACTTTGTGATGAAGGTCGTCGAACTGGAGGAGCGCTACGGGTTTCGTTCCTCTTTTAACTTCGTACCCGAGCGGTATCGCACGGATCAAGGACTCCTCTCCGAACTGAAAGCTCGCGGATTCGAATTCGGCGTTCACGACCTGAATCACGATGGGAAGCTGTTCCGCTCTCGCGCCATCTTCGATTCGCGCGCGGAGCGCATCAACGCCGAACTCGCCCGTACCGGGGCTGCAGGCTTTCGAACCGCCCTCACCCACCGCAATCCGGAATGGATGCAGGCCCTCAACCTCGAGTACGACCTTTCGTTCTTTGATTCAGACCCCTTCGAGCCGATTCCTGGCGGCACCATGAGCCTCTGGCCGTTCATTCTCGGACGGTTCGTCGAACTGCCTTACACCCTTGTCCAGGATTACACCCTGACGGAGGTCCTGGGTGAGACGACTCCGCAGCTGTGGCTTGAAAAGGTTGACTTCATCGCCGCGCGCCGCGGGATGGCATTGCTGAACTCACATCCGGACTACCTTCGCCGACCCAAGACGTGGAACCTGTACGAGGCGTTCCTCGCAGAGATGGCGGACCGAACCGACGTGTGGCACGCGCTGCCGCGAGACGTTGCGCGGTGGTGGCGGGCCCGGATTGCTGCTCGTCCAGGGGAGATTCCTTTGGGAGCTGTATCCACCACTCGTGGGAGGGCGACTTGGTAGCGCCTGGAGGCAGAGCTTCGAAGGTGCCGGCACAGTTGAACGGTGTCGTTCCAGGTGGTGTTGAGAGCCGTCTCGCCTGGGTGAGGGAAAAGCCGACGATAAGTCGATATCTGGCGGCCACCCGTCAGCTGCGCTTGCTGACTCCTCCCGATTGGCCCCGCGTCCGGGTCGCTGTGCTGAGGAACTTCACCGTCGAACCAATCGAGGCATACACATGCGTTAAGGGTGCTTCCGCCGGCATTGCGGTAGACGTTCAGATCGGCGGATATGACACTGCGATGCGCGACTCATTGATCACGGATAGTTGGCTGTTCGACTATCAGCCAGACGTTGTCATCATCGCGTTGAGTCTCGAGAACCTCGCACCAACTTTCTTCAACCGGTTTCTGACCTTGAGCGCAGCGCAGGCCACTGAAGCGGCCCAGCAGACAGCTTCCATCATTCGTCAGATCGTATCGGCAATCAGGGAACGAACCACGGCCACCATAGCGATTCACAACTTCGCTCTTCCCAGACACTCGCTTGAAGGTCTGGCCGAAACGAGATCGATGACCAGTCTCACCAGTCGCATTCGAAGCCTGAACCAGGAACTCGTCGCCCTGGCGAGCGGCATGGGGAATGTGTTCATAGTTGACTTCGAGAGGATGGCCGAGAGGACACCCATCGATGCCCGGAACTGGTTGGTTGCCCGCGCGCCTTTCACGCCATTGATACTCGAGGAGCTGAGTGATGTCTACGCCAGAATTCTTCGGGCACGTGCAGGAAGGTCCCGCAAGGTGCTTGTCCTCGACTGTGACGACACCCTTTGGGGCGGCATCATAGGCGAGGACCATATAGGCGGAATTCGCCTCGGCGAGGCATACCCAGGCTCCGCGTATGTCGGCCTCCAGGAAGCCGCACTTAATCTAAGCAAGCGCGGGGTTCTCCTGGCTTTGTGTAGTGCCAACAATGAAGCCGACGTTGACGAAGTTTTCGACCACCACCCCTCAATGGTCCTGCGTAAGTCCGATATTTCAGCCAGACGAGTGAACTGGATAGACAAAGCCACGAACTTGCGGGCGATCGCGTCCGATTTGAACCTTGGACTGGACTCGTTAGTTTTTGTCGATGACGATCCGCATCAGTGCGAAATGGTCAGGACCTTGCTCCCGACCGTGCTCGTTGTCCAGTTGCCGCCCGAGCCGAGTGAGTACCGAGCCGCTATCGAATCGCTCGAGTGCTTCGATGCCGTAGGGCTAACGGATGAAGATCGCCGGCGTGTCGAGCTATATAGGAACGAGCAGGCACGAGAAGTTGCCCGGCAATCCGCTTCGTCTTTGGATGAGTACTACCGGTCTCTTGAAATGACAGCTGAGGTTGGACGAATTGACGAGATCTCTGCGACAAGGATTGCGCAGCTTACCCAGAAGACCAATCAATTCAACCTCACGACCCGTCGCCACACGGCTGAGGAACTCGTTCATCTCGCTGGTCAGCCTGGCGTCGAAATTCTGTCGATTCGCGTGAGGGACCGGTTCGGAGACGCAGGGTTGGTTGGAGTTGCGATACTTGTTCCTGGCGCTCACGCTGACGAGGCGGAGATCGACACGTTCCTGCTGAGCTGTCGCGTACTCGGTCGAGGAGTCGAGGATGTGCTTCTGTACGCAACAGCCATTCAGGGTAAGGCGATGGGTTACCGGTGTTTGCGTGGCACCTACGTCACAACCGCACGTAACCAGGCCGTGGCGACGTTTTATCCAGATCACGGCTTTAGCCGTCACGTAGAGGACGACACAAGTTGGAGCTTGGTGTTGGGGGAGGCGGACCTCGCGGTGCCGGGTTGGTTCGCGACCATTACACTCCCGAGCAACATGAAAATAGGAGCAGTCACGGCATGATCGGCGCTGCAGACGAAGTGAGACTGAAACAGGTGCTCGCCGAGATTTTTGAGCTTGACCCTTCGACTATTGATGGCACAACTTCCAGTGATAAGGTTGAGCGTTGGGACTCGCTCCAGCATATTTCGATGATCGTGTCGGTGGAACAGGAGTTTGGAGTCCGGTTTTCTGAAGAGGAGATGTCCGAACTCCTCAGCTTTGAACGCCTGCGGCTTGCACTCGCCAGCAAGCTCACTCAATGACTCCTGCAGAACACGGTCCCGATCTGACCTTCCATCATCTTGGAGTCGCCTGCTATGAAATCCAGGCAGAGCTCGCCTCGTGGCTCGTGCTCGGCTACCGTCCCGAAGCGGAACCGTTTGCGGATCCTGCGCAGGGGATTCGGGGGCTCTTTCTTTCGGGCGGCGGCCCGCGGATCGAGCTGCTCGAGGCGCTTCCCGGATCATCAGTACTGGAGCCGTGGCTCCGTGGGGGGACGAAGATATATCACCATTGTTACGAGACGTATGACCTTGAAGGTGAGTCGCAACGGCTCCGCGGATTTGGCGCCGCGGTGGCGAAGCCAGCAATACCGGCAGCAGCATTCGGCGGACGACGCGTCAGCTTCCTGATGCTTCCTGCGAAGTACTTGATCGAGTTGTTGGAATCGGAGACGATCAGTGCCGGGCAAGCAAGAGGCTGAATTGTCTGTACTGCCACAAAAGCTCACGATCGGCGTGCTAACTCGAGATGATGCGACCGCCGCTGCCGACCTGCACATGAGAAACTTCCCGGACGACCTTTTCACGCTGACCGGTAAGCGAGTGCTCGTTCGGCTCTTCCAAGAGTTGGCGGATGAGATCAGTCTGGCGGCGAAGCTGAACGGGCAGCTAGTGGGTTACACCGTTGGGAGTCTCAACAAGTCCCGTTTCCTGAGGCGCATGGTCCGCCGCCATCTGCCGATACTGGCAGCCGGGATTGGAAGCGCGATGATACGCCACGCCGATGAAGCGCCCGGGTATGTTCGAGGCTTCATTCGATGGATAGCGAGGGGTCGGCCTCCGACGCCTGCCGGTATCGCGGTTGCCATGTATGATGCGATGTCGAAAGACGCACATCGACTTGGGATTCCGCCGGTGTTCTTCCTGGAGTTGCACGCGCGTTGGATCATCTACGCGGAGCAACTCGGTGCGCAGCGAATCGAGGGGCAGGTAAGCGACCCAAGAATGTTAGCGGCGTTCTCCCGGCTGGGGTATCGACTCGATCGGACTGTCAACACCAGGGTCGGGAGGAAGCACTACATCAGCGGCGAACTTCCCGCTGAGGGCGCGCACCGCTGGGTAGCCAAGGGACCTTACGGCGCCCCTCTGAAGAGCTAGGTGAGGTGATGACCTCGACGTCCTCCGGGCGCACGCGCGGATGGTTGGGCAGGTTGATGAGATTCCGTGCTGCCAGTTCAGCTCGCGGACACGCTCCCATCACATAATCGTGGCCACCGCCCTCGAAGTCTGCGAACAGCGCGACCCGCAAAGGGTTGTACGCCAGGGCGAGGGCGGGCATTGTTAAGGAGTTCACCGGCATCTCCGACCCCTACGAGATCCCGACCGACGCCGAGCTCACGATCGACACCGCGGCCATCGAACCCGACCAGGCGGCGGAACTGATCTTGCGCTACCTCGAGCGGGAAGGATTCCTGGAGCCGGTCGCCTCGGCTTCAGTCTGAACCGGTCCGCACTTCCGTCTGGCCGATTGCCTCTGGGCCCTTGCA
>WNGH01013214.1_pt1 | contig 19075 bp, 16 predicted proteins | sample 5400631 | NCBI WGS metagenome assembly WNGH01 (sample SAMN13153373, study PRJNA577476) | soil metagenome | isolation source: 115 cm soil or saprolite under Garry oak tree replicate 1 | place: USA:California | collected 2016-06-15
ATCACCCACGGCGCTGCCGTTGAGGCGATGCGCGAGACGGGGCGCAAGCTCCTGGCTGTACGCATCGTTACCTAACAGCACGGCGCGCGGTGAGAGATCGCCGCACAACTTCGTCAGCGCACTCAAACAAAGTTCCGGGTGATATTCGGCTAACTCAGCCTGATCAACGACAGTCGCGGAATCAACGACGCCGGCGACTTCGGAAGCGAGCGTCGCGGCGCCGGCGCCCACCACAATGGCGCGCAACCGCCCACCAAGCTCATCCGCAAGGCGGCGTCCGGCGCCGGCGAGTCCCTGCGCGCTCTTGTCGTAGCCCGCCGCGCCAAAGAGACAGATGACAACGTCGTTCATTGATACCGTTTCAGACATTGCCAGTCTGCGGTCCGGGCATGTCAGAGTATGAGAGCTGGAAATAAAGCTCGCTTCAAATCGATCAGGTCTAAAGCGCGTTCGTCACCGCGACAATGCGCTGGGCAAAAGCTTGAGTTCTTTCATCCAGCGTGTCTCCCGTAACGAACTCACAGCGCATCTCTTTTTGCGGAATGGACAGGTCGACTACCTCGTAATAGGTAGTGCCGGCGCGCGCTTCATCCGTCTCGATGCCGAGATCATCGAGCGTCCACTGCAGAAGTGGTTGGCGATACGACATCATCACGTCGCGCACTTTCGGAATGCGCGGCACGTTGTGCTCGTCATTGGTAACGGTGACGACGACGGGCGGCTCAGCTTCGAGAATTTCCCAGCCGGTGTCTGTCTGACGTCTGAGCCGCAGCTTACTGTCTGCGTTCTCTATTTGATCGACGAAAGACACACAGGGCAGCCCCAGTTCCTCCGACAGGAGCCCACCGGTTTGCCCCGCCCCCCAGTCGCCTGCTTCGCGCCCGACCATAACCAGATCGAAGTCGCCGAGCTTGCGGATCGCCGCGGCGAGCACACGCGCTACCGTCAGCGGGTCCGGGTGCGGGTGGCCTTCGTTGAGAACCAGCGCCGCTGCATCGGCCTTCATCGCCAATGCCTTGCGCAAAGAATCTTCACTCGTCGCCGCACCGAAGGAAAGCACGGTGATTCTACCGCCGCCGATCCGCTCGCGAAATTGGAGCGCCGTTTCGAGCGCATTCTCGCAGAAGATGTTGGTGACAAGACTGGCCGCGCCGCGCTCGGCCTCACGTTTGACCGGGTCGACACGGAAATCGCGCGCCGGTATCTCCGGGTCAAGAATCTGCTTCAGGCAAACGACGAGGTTCATGGACTAGGTACTGCTGCGTAGCTTTGAAACCGGAGCGAGATGGTCAGCGTTCCGCGCTCATTTCATACAACGAGAGCGCAACTAGAAGCTTTGACTGAGCGCGCCTTCAAGGCCGAAGGCCTCAGTCTCTAACCACCCGCAACCTTGTTTGCGCGGCGCCTGATTTGGGGCGCAACAACCCGTTAAGAGCGATCTTGACGATTTCTTCGGCAACCTGCTCCTCTGTGAGAGCGCCGTCTTGCCTGAACCAGCGGGAAAGCCAATTAATCATTCCGAGAAGGCTGAAAGTTGCTACCGTCGTATCCACGTCCTGCAGCATGCCTTCCGACTTGAGTGTGTTCAGGACTTCACGCAGACGATCAAAATGTGCTCGCTTACGGCGCGTGATTTTTCTATTCTGAGCGGGCGTGAGCGCCGTGATCTCGTCAACGAGGATGGTGATAGCCCCGTCCCCCCGCGTCACCAACCGCGCGTGGCTGGCGATAATAAAGCGGAGCCGCGCGGCCGTGTCAGGGATGGAGTGCGCGGGTGTTATCACCTCTTCCTCAAGCTCGTCCAAACCGAAATTCATGATGTCAAAGAGCAGTTCTTTCTTGCCGTTGATGTAGTGATACAAGCCTGCTTTCGTCATGCCGAGCGCGTTAGCGATGTCGTTAATTGACGTCGCATCGTAACCCTTGCGCAAAATAATCTGAGCCGCTGTGCGGTAAACTTCAGCCAGTCGATCCTCATTGGGAACCGGCTTCTTTTGTGCTTTCATATCGTCATTTTATCCTCGACAGTCGGTAAGACGCGCACAACCCTGCACCAGCTTTTTCTTACCGACCGTCCGGTAGGTTTTATACATCCGAATTGTGTCTCTCGTCAACAAAGGGGGCTGAACAGGTAGTGCTTCGTTAGGATTGGGGTCTCTTCCGATACGCCTAGACCGGCCGCCAACAATTCTAACAGAGCATTACCGCTGACCACTGTGGCCGTCATTGGCTGCTACGCCCTCTTTTCGCAAGGGTGCTTTCGCTTCCCCTCAAACTACCAGACGGCGATGATGAAGCTCCGTTAGTTTAACAGATCTTATCGTTCTAATGGCAAAAGTGGCACTACGCGAAATGTCAGCACCACCGTGTAGAGAAAGCTTGACGTTCTTCAGGGTCGGTGATATTTTACCGACCGTTCGGTAGGCTACAATGCACTACAGTCGCTTTATCAGTTCCAGAATAGGCACTCACCGGTAACAGAGCTGGTACCGGCATGTAGAGGGCGCAATGGTCATTGGGTCACGCAATCGACGATTTGCAATTGCCAGTCACCATCGGATCGTCTTCATTCCCTAGCGCGCAGGCGCGAGGCAGACTTACTGGATTCATCTTCTGGCATCTTTCTGCTTTGTCCGAATTTGTTCGAATACCAAAATAACTCTCTAAAGAATTTCGCGAGAAGGAGATGTCACCAATGCATACCAAAGGCTTAGCTTTCCTGGCTCTGCTCGTCATGTCACTCTGGACAGTATCAGCGTCAGGACAGGTCGATGTGGCCAGCGCTACACTAAAGGGCGTCATAACCGACCCGCATGACGCGCTGGTTGCCGGTGCGACTGTCACGGCAACCAGCATCGACAAGGGGATAAGCAGGACCGCCAAGACCGATACTGAGGGTACCTATCAGATTCCGGCCCTTCCGCCAGGAGCCTACAAGGTTGAGATAGAGGCGCAAGGATTTAACAAGGTAGTCAACGAGAAGGTCCTGTTGACCGTAGGCCAGAGTCTGCTCTACGACGTTCAGTTGAGTACGGGCGGCGTAACCGCGCTCGTTTCGATCACTGCCGACACGTCGCTGATTGAAGTTGAGCGAACGCAACAGGCCAACACGATCTCAACCCAGCAGGTTGAGAACTTGCCCAACGCGGGCCGCGCCTTCCAGAATTATGTTTACACGCTGCCGGGCGTGGGAAACTCAACGGCCCCCCGGGCCCAGCTTTCGGGTCGCATTACGGGCTTCCAAAGCTCTGGCTTCTCGATCGGTGGCAGCAACGGGCGTAACAATCTGATCACAGTCGACGGTGGCGAAAATGAGTACGGTTCCGGTACTCCTCGCTTCGATGTTCCCACCGAAACGATTCAGGAATTTCAGGTCAACCGCAATTCCTTCACGGCGGAGTTTGGCTTTACGGCCGGCACCGCGGTCAACGTCGTTACCAAAAGCGGTACGAACCGTTTTCACGGCAGCGCCTATATCTTCTACCGCTCGGATGGGACTTCCGCTCGCAATGCTTTCGATACTATCAACCCAGGAAAGAAATCCTCTGATCGGACATACTTCCCTGGGTTCACTTTTGGCGGACCGATCTCGAAGAACAAGCTGTTCTTCTTCACCAACTACGAACGCAACAATGTGGACGCTGCCCGTTTTCGCACTTACACCAGCGACCCGCTAACCCAGCCCAACGCGGCCCAAGCTGCACTGCTCGCCCAACTTGATGCCTCGGCCGATGCGAACATACGGAGAATTTCAAATTTCAACCAATCTCCGTCCTGCCCTGACAACGAGCGCGACCAGCTATCCGGCGATCTTCAAATTCCTGCAGGCTAGCGAGGGCCTGTTCAATGGTCTGGCGCGGCTAAACACCTGGAGCACGCGGGTGGATTACCAGGCCACAAACCGGGATTCCATCAACGCGCGTTTCACGTTGACGCGAAACTTTACAAACGATATCGGCACCAGTAACGCCACCGCCCCTTCCATTAGCACCAGCTTGACCTATCGCGACTATTCGACGGTTGTCACCTGGACGCACAATTTTGGGAGCAATCTGATCAATCAGGTGCGGGCACAATTCTCGCCTGGTAACTCGTCGGTGACCGCCCCGCCTGAGCCAGCCGTGACGGGATTGATCGTATCGGGCTTGGGGGGCTTCGGGCGCTACTTCGGCGCTCCTTATATCGTTCACCAGCAGCGCTATCAGTTCGAAGACAATGTGACGATGCCGCGGGGCAAGCATACCTTCAAATTTGGCGGGTCTTATCGCCCTGTCAAGTACAACTTCAGGAATGACCTTTGGTTCGCCGGAGAATACCAATTCCAGGCTAGCGCCGCCTACGCCGTCACGCTGGCCGTACCGTCGGCGGATCGGGCTGCGTTTCTCGCGGCTGCACCTGCTGCCGCCGGCATACAGCTGAACTCCCTGCAAAACCTCGATCTGAATTTGCCGTTCCTCTACCGGCAAGGATTCCACAATCCCCTCTGGATCGGTACGGGCCATTATGTCGGAGGGTTCGCTCAGGACGCGTGGAAAGTTAATCAACGCCTGAGCCTCGATCTTGGCGGTCGGATCGATTGGGACGGTGAGCCGCAGCCGGTGCCGCGTCACGCCTATTTCTCGCCGCGCTTAGGATTCGCATGGCAACTGACGGGCGATGGCAAGACGGTGCTACGCGGCGGCGGCGGCCTTTTCTACTCGCCCATCTATGTGCAGATTCCCGGCTACACCAGCATCCTCAACGGCAGCGGGACCTACATCAACCAGATTGCCAAGAGTCCGCTAAACGGCGTGACCACGATTTATGGAGCGGGCGCCAACGGAAACGCCGGATGCAACATCCCTGCGGGTACCTATCCTTTTGGTGTCTTGACCGAGGCCCAAATCAACTGCTTAGGAACCCCGACGGTGGCTGGGGCGGCCGGCCGCGTGCTCTTCGACTTGAACCCGAACTACAAGAACAACTACGCGATTCAAGCCAACCTCGGCATTCAACGCCAAATCACCAAAGATCTCAGCGTTGAGGTCGCCTATCAGATGTATCACGGGCTGCACATTCAACAGCCGGTAGCTCTCAACTATTGCGAGGCCGGCACACCCGGTTGTGCAGCGAACACGGCCGCCTTGGTGGCCTCGCTCTCGGCTCGCGACCCGCGCCTCGGCCCGCTGTATCGTGTATGTGGGGCGGACACTGCCTGCGGGCGAGTGAACGACTCGGGCATCACTCAGTTTACTGATTACCAGTCACGGGGCACTTCGATCTATCACGGCATGACCGCCTCACTGACGAAGCGCTTCAGCGATCACTTCTCCTTCCAGGCCAACTACACCTGGAGCAAGGCGATTGATGATAATACTGATTTCAACTCTCTCTTTGCTCCGCCCTTCCCATCGCGGCTCTTCACGGACCGGTCGCTGTCGACTTTCGACATCCGGCACAACTTTGTCGTCAGCGGCGTTTTCCAGAGCCCGTTCAAGGCCGGGCCCGGGCACAACTTCGCCGCGCGCGCTTTCGCTGATATGACGCTGAGTCCGAGTATCTTCATCCGCAGCGGCATTCCGTTCACGCTGCGGACGGGCACGGACATCAACGGTGACACCCGCACTAGCACGGATCGACTTTTCAACATCGGCCGCAACACCGGGATCGGGCCAAACTACCGCAGTGTCAACATGCGGATCAGTAAGGCGTTTCGCTTCAAGGCTGACAGCCCGATGCGGATCGAAGTTAGTGCCGACTTCGCTAATATCCTTAACCGCACGAACTTCGCGGCTGTGAACGAGGTGCTCCCGGTCACGGTCAGTTCCACCGGTGTGCTCACCTTCCCCAACGCTTTAGCGGCGGCGGATTACGCTTCCGCTGCCACCAACAATCGCCTTACAGGACGAAGGGATCGTAGGCTGAGTGACCCGCTCGGTTTCACCTCTGCGTTCAACCCCCGGCAGATCCTGTGGGGTGCGAAGTTTGTGTTTTGAGCGCGCGGGTTGGTAGTCTGACGGAAGTTGATCTAACGATCTGATCTCGCCGGCAGGCACTTTCTTGAATCACGAGCAATCCGACGGAGGGGCCGAATGGCCCCTCCGAGTCCACCGCATCGTCCGCCGGCGCGACCATGAGTTTTTTCAGGCGCTGACGGACAGATGGTGATGTTCGCGCCCGACGGCGACGAAGTGAGAATCGAGAATCCCGCAGTTGCGGCGGAAACGCTGGAAGTATTGCTAATCGCCGGTGTGCCTTTGAATGAACCAATCGCGCGCTACGGACCGTTCGTGATGAACACCGAGGCGGAAATCCATCAGGCCTTTGAAGACTACCGTCGAGGCCGGATGGGTGTGATTAACTCTTGATTGAAGAGCTAACAACGCAGCCCAGGAAAATTGAAAGTGAACTAATGTCAGGGGGTAAGTTGAGAATCGCTTAGACCTTTGATCGAAGCAACTTCATCAAAGCCGAATGGGCCATCACAACTTCCGGCTCCTGCTGCAGCGCCGCCTGATACTTGTCGCTGAATTCTTTATTTTCAGATGCCGTAAAAAGTTGGCGAACTCCGGCGATCAAGTTGATCACGTCCGCGTCGGTAATTGGTTCATCGGCATCCAACGTCTCGTCAATTTGCACGACTAAAGCAGAGACCATCCGCAGCCAGGCAAACTGCTCGTGATTTAAGACAAGTTGCAGGAGTTCTCCGCTGTTTACACCACCATGCGCTCTTTCGAAGTCATTCCGTTCCATCTCGAGGAGCGTCTTGTGCAGGCGTAACAAGCCTAGTCGCAGATCGACCAGGCGATGAACGTCTGCATTTGCCAGAACTTCGCTTGTCACTATCTCGCTCATTGATCGTGTCTGGTAAATGACGAGGGTGCGCCGGCGCTAGCTGCTTTCTAATCGCTGTCTCTATTTGGAAGCGCCCATCGCTACAAACGGAAATGCCGCCGACTAAGATACTCCTTAGCAACTCCGGTCGCCAGACAAAAGTCGAGACCAGGAATCGCTTCGCTCCCGAGGCCAGTGATATCATTTGGCCTACTTTGTCATCGTTAACATGTCGAACCAATAATGGACTCAAGCCCACAAACACGTTTACCGGGCTCGTCACCGGACGAAATGTTTCCCGTCCTTACCGCGGAACAACAAGCACGAGTGTTGACTCATGGCCGATTAAGAAAGGTCACGACCGGCGAGGTCGTTATCGGACCGGACACCCAGGGAATTAAGTTCTTTGTGGTAGTTCAAGGCAAACTCGAAGTCCTTCGCCTGAACGAAAACCGAGAACAACCATACGCCGTCTGTGGTCCCGGAATGTTCACCGGCGAACTGAATATGCTTTCAGGACGCCGTTCCCTGGTTAGAATTCGCGCCAGCGAACCCGGGGAACTCATCGAGATTGAACGTGCAGCTCTGAGAGGCCTGGTCCAAACCGATAGTGAACTGAGCGACATCTTCCTGCGCGCTTTTATCCTGCGAAGATTGCAATTGATTGCTCGCGGGATCGGCGATCTAATTCTAATCGGCTCAAACCACGCGCTCGACACCTTCCGTATCAAAGAGTTTCTCACCCGGAACTATCAGCCTTATGAGTACATTGATCTTGAACGTGAAGCTGAGGTTCAGGAGTTACTCGATCGCTTCCATGTGGCAATCGCTGATCTACCAGTCCTGATCTGTCGCCGCCACGTGGTGCTGCGCAATCCGAGCAACGAAGAGATTGTCAATTGTCTCGGATTCAACGAAGGCATTGATCAAGCTCACGTGCGCGATCTAATTGTTGTCGGCGCGGGACCGGCGGGTTTGGCGGCAGCGGTGTACGGTGCGTCCGAGGGGCTCGATGTCCTGGTAATCGAATCAAGCGCTCCCGGCGGACAGGCAGGCGCAAGTTCCAAGATAGAGAACTACCTTGGATTTCCGACTGGCATTTCAGGACAAGAACTGGCCGGCAATGCTTATGCGCAGGCACAGAAGTTCGGCGCTCAATTGTTGATTGCCAAGAACGCGAGAGGTTTGGGCTGTGAGCGTCGGCCTTATATGTTGAAGTTCGACGGAGAAGAAAAAGTGCCCGCGCGCACCGTCGTGATCGCAACCGGCGCGCAGTATCGCAAACTTCCAGTGGAGAATCTGTCTCAGTTCGAAGGAGCGGGTGTGTATTACGGCGCCACCCACCTCGAGTCGCAGATGTGCGACGGAGAGAATGTGATAGTCGTAGGCGGCGGCAATTCAGCGGGACAGGCGGCGGTGTTTATGGCGCAGACAGCGCGGCATGTTTACATGCTCGTGCGTTCAGACAGCCTGGCACAAACCATGTCGCGCTATTTGATACGGCGGATTGAGGAGAGCCCAAATATCACGCTGCTCACAAATACCGAGATCACGTCACTGGCCGGAAATGATCATCTGGAGACCGTCGAATGGCGCAAGAACAAAACCGGAGAAGTTGAGAAACACTCCGTCACCGCGTTGTTCTCAATGATTGGTGCTGTTCCTAACTCCGCTTGGCTGGAAGGTTGTGTCGCGTGTGATCAATTGGGCTTTATCAAGACGGGCTCGGATCTTTCTCCAGAAGATCTGGAACATGCCAAGTGGCCGCTCAATCGCGCGCCTTACCTACTTTCAGCCTGCCTGGCGTCTTTGCGGTCGGAGACGTCCGCGCCGGCAACGTGAAGCGCGTCGCTTCTGCAGTCGGCGAAGGCTCGATCGCCGTATCGTTTGTGCATCAGGCTCTCGCTGATTAGCGCAGTACGGTTGTAGTCGTTTCCGGCTCCCATTACCTACGTCGGAGCGACTCCTGTTTTTGCAGACATCGACGAGAAGACGAGGCTCGTTAGTGCTGCTTAACGCGTGAGAAGATAAATGGAACCGCCAAAGCCGCCAGCTGTAGTTGTCGTCATCCCTACTCGAAACCGCTCCGACCTCGCGGTGAACGCCATCCGGTCTGTCTTGGAGCAACCTGTAGAAACCATCTCGCCGGCCGCTTGCCGTCGTTAATTCTTTCGATAAGGGCCCTTTTGCCCGCGGTGTGCCTGGTCGTACGAATCGTAGATATTTGGACGTGAAAGCACGACGCGATATTCAGCCAACGCCTCGGTTCGCATGCCCGCAAGGTCGAAAGCTTGAGCCGCTCGGAGATAGGCCCTTGAGACCGTGCCAACGTCTGCTCCCTTTGCGGTCGTTGCTGCCAGAAACTCTCTGGCGGCGCGCTCGGCCTGGCCCATCAGGAGAAGAGCTTCACCATAGCGAAAGTGGATCAGGTCCAGAGCCCGTGGGGCGACGCCTGCCGCCGAGCGCTCGTGTAACATCGTCTCGAAAGTGCTCACGGCTTCGTTCTCCATCGCCGCTGCTTCCTTAGCCTTGCTTGCCTGCCGCTCAATCGCTGCCTGTGAAGCCAGACTGTCCGCAGTTTCCAAACTGAAAAGATAGTTGCGTGGATACTTCTCGTGCAGCTCTCGCGACAGCGCTAACGCCTCCGGGAAACGCTTCTCCTTTTTGTATATAGCGATGAGCAGGACCTTGGCATCGTCGCGCGCCCACTGACCCTCCTTCGCGACCCGCTCGAGCGTCTGAATTCCGCGCTTCTTCGAACCGTGAACGCCGGCGATACTTGCCAGCATCTTTACGGGTAACGGCAGGGTGCCCACGATGTAGTCGTACATCCCAATAGTCAACTCAGCATCATGGAAGTTCGGATCCAGCTTTATCACGTCACGCTCAGTGTCGATACTGTCTGAGCCGGAACGCAGGGCAGCCATGAAGCGTCGCTCGACCGTCGCCGCGAACGCGGCCCGCAAAGATTCGGTGGCGCCGAGCACATAGAGAGTCTGCGGATCGCGAGGATTGCGCTGCAACCTGGCCTTTGCGAGTTGCGTTGCCTGGCGCGTGAGATCGCGAAAATCCCGGACCACGCTCGGATCAGGTTTGTCTTCGGTCCCCGCGTAGAACGACTGCGTGCTGTAGATGGCCGACTGCAAGCGGCGCGCTTGATTCAACGTCTCCAGCCAGAGCGTCGTGGCCAGCATCTCTGGCCCTGTGGGATCGTCCGGATACAACCGGCCCATCTCCTTGAACCTCTGCCGCGCAACGCCATAGTCAAGATTGAAAATCGCTTCAGATCCCTGCTCTTGTAGCAGCTCGAGCCGCGGGCTAACAGCAGCTGGTCCCTGCTTGTCGTCTCCTGATTGCGCCAGAGCGCTGACGAACGGAAACGAGGACAGCAGAAACAGAAAGATTAATGTCGAATACTTCGCTGGCATTGGTCCAAGGCTTCGCGCCTCTGCTCAGGCCCTGATTTTTCAGGTGTCTAATCCTCTTACGCGTTCTGCCAAATCCGCGGCAATTGCTTGCGGGTCCGGTGGGGGCGAGTAATTGACTGGTTCGCCGATGATCACAGAGACCTCACCCGGCCAGGCAAAGTGTCTGCCTGCATTCTTAAGCTCCCACAATCCTTTAATTCGCATCGGGACCACAGGCGCATCCAGTTTCTGAATTAACAAACCCGTGCCAGGCATGAAAGGATTCAGCGCGCCATGCTTGGTGCGCTGCCCTTCCGGAAATACCATAAGATTAAATCCATGGTCCATCGCATCACCCGCAAAAATGAAGCTCCGCCGAAAGCCACTCTTTTGCGGCATCGCAAAGACATTGAAGAATAAAACGACGGAAACATACTTAAGAAGAAGGAGCAGGCGAGTTAACGCTCGCGTTCCTGCCGCGGGATGACGCCATTCTCGCAACTGCTCTCCATCCATGGCGATAGCCATTCTGGTTCGGAATCTTCGCGGAAGCGCCAACAGGACGAACGCATGATCCGCCATCGTTACGTGGTTGCAGATGAACACTAACGGCCCGCGAATGTTGCGCAATTGTTCCTTGCCCCTGATTCTGGGCCAACCCATGACGCGCGTGGCCGGCAGCACGATCAGGTAAAGCAGCGCAATTCGCAGCCATCTCAAGGGTCGGCGCTGTTGCCATTTTGGATAGGGATACTGCGCAGCCTCTTCATGGCTGCGTTTGCGAATTATCTTCTCAACTTCGGCCAGCGTGGTTGCATCTGTGAAAGCAGCTTCGTCGATCTCTAATTGATAGCGATCCTCGATCGCGCTCAACAACTCGACCCGGCCGAGCGAATCAAGCTTTAGATCCGCGCCAAGCTTGGCAGATGGATCAAGTGTCACTGGTACTTCCTTGCTGATGCGCGCGATGATCTCAACGAGTTCGTTCGAGTGGCCGGGTGCAGAAGCAGCGGCAGGGTCGGAGATCTGATCTGCTTGCGCTAACTCAGCTCTGACGGCCTCTGCGATCAGGTGCTTTCGGACCTTCCGTGTTGGGGTACGCGGAAAATCTTCGCCGGACCAAATAAACCAACGACGGATTTGCTGGTGCGCCGCCAGTAATTCATTCACTCGGCTGATCGCAGCTTCGACGCAGCACGAGTTCAAGGTCCGCCGGGTAAATGTTCACGCCGGCTGAGGTGACAATGATCTCTTTTTTTCGACCTTTGAAAAAGAGTCTGCCTTGCTCGTCGATCTCGCCCACATCGCCGGTCCGAAACCAGCCGTTCGCTGCTGCTCTCGATTGGCCGTCTGCTTGCCAGTATCCGGGAGAAACATTCTCCCCGCGCACCAGAATTTCTCCGTTCTCGGCCAGTTTCACTTCCTGACCCCGCAGTACTTTGCCGATGGAGCCGCGCCCCTGCTTGAACGGGTGGTTAACGCTGACGAGCGCCGCCGTCTCGGTCATGCCGTAGCCCTGAATCACGGCGAATCCGAGCCGCTGCCAGAACTCCTCCGTATCAGGATTGAGCGACGCGCCGCCTGACACGAAGGCCCAAAACTTCCAACCGAACATGCTATGAATCGTGCGAAACGTCCACCAGCGTCGCAGAAAATGTCGGTCCGCCGAGGAGGCAATCGCGCCCCGAAGTCCTTCCAGTTTTCCTCGCGCTTCATAGTCGCTCTCGATTTTCTCTCGCAGCGCATCGAGAATGCGGGGCACGGTAATGACGACGGAGATGCGCTCGCGTTTGATCGTTTCCATGATCTGTAATGGGCTCAGAGACTCTTGAAAGATAACTTCGCCAGCGAGCAATTGCGGCACGAAGATGCCCATGAATTGTCCGAAGACATGGCTCAACGGCAGTAGATTGAGAAAACGAACGGGGTGAAACAGGCGCTCCCATTTCAGATACCGCTTGATTTCCTGCTCGAGCGGCGTCAGATTCGCCATGAGATTACGGTGAGTAATACGAACGCCCTTAGGCTCAGCCGTCGTTCCGGAGGTAAAGACGATCTCTACGGTATCGTCATAGCCGATGTCAGTTGTGGAATAGGGTTTTGATGAATGATGTGCGATCTGCGAGTTCAGTTCGTCAAGCTCGATCACCGGCAGAGATTTTGCGACCAGGGCAGAAGTGGCCACGTCACAGAGCGCAAGCTTTGCTTTAACCTGCTCTTGAACTCGTTTAACGAATCCAGGCTCGCTCTGAAGATCAAGAGGCACGACGATCACCCCGCGAAGCAGACATCCAAAGAAGACTGAAACCCACTCGGGACTGTTCCTGGCCCAAAGCAAAACGCGATCGCCTTTTGCGATCCTTCGTGCTTCCAGTTCCCGGGCAAGCCGGAATGCGGTCTTTGCAATCTGACTGTATGACCAACGCTTGACTCTTAGTCCGCGCCTGTGCGCGAACGCAGCCTCATTATCGCGTGACAGAAAATCGTCGAGGTAACTGGCGAGGGTTGTGCGCATCAGTGTGTATCCAGAATATGCTCGGCTTAATCGTAGAGCGATCCGGAGCCTACTTCAATTCAGCTCCCGGCGCGCAGATTCTTGAACAGCGGTCGGTTGAACGCGAATGACAAGCAGCTTTACCCAAAAGAGCGAAGCCTTAGCCGCTCAAGATGTCCTGATAGATAGAATCAGCGAATTCGACAATGATCGCTTTTCACCTTCCGGACGAAGTGCTAACACGCCGCCGCGCAACGAGTGCTAACGGACCAGGAAAATCGGCCAACGAATGGTAGAAATGGCCATCTTGTCGGGGCGAGAAGATTGCCGTAATCTTCCACTCACCCGAATTTATTTATCTACCCCTCGCAAGCAACAGAGCTTGTTTCAATATCCCCGATGGCAAGGTTGCCAGACGCTCCGACCGTCCGCGAAAGGGCGGAGAAGGACGAACGCTTCCAGCGCAGCCGACGGGAATTAGATTTTTCGCCCTCAAAATTTCAACTTGCACGGCGGACGAGTTGTGTTTTGACTTTCCATGCGAACCAGTCAAACGACGCTGGTCAACCGTACAAAAGCCAGGATTTATAGGAGAACAAAAGATGACTACGCGACAAAGGACACTCGCCCTGCTACTGGGCGTTATTATGCTTTCTCTCATGCCGTTGAGCTTTACAGCCAACGCACGCAATGCAAGGCCGCTAGCCGGGCCGCAAGCTGACCCGCTGATGCTTAATCTTGTGGCGGGCGGCGTAGCCGTCCCGGTTACGGGGACAAGCAGCAAAGGCGGAAAATTCACGGGAACCTTCAACATCAAACAATTCAGCGTGGTGGACAATCAGATTGTCGCCATCGGCACGCTCACCGGAACCATTCAAAACTCAATCGGCAATGTAATCGGCACCGTGCTGAAGACGATCAGCATGATCGTCACGTTTCACGGCGCGTCATGCGACATTCTTCATCTGGAACTTGGGCCGCTGGACCTGGACTTGCTCGGGCTGGTAGTCCATCTGGATAAAATCGTACTCGACATTACCGCAGATCCGAGCGGCGGGTTGCTCGGTTCTCTGCTATGCGCGGTCGCGAACCTGCTCAACATAAACGGGGCTTTGGCCGATATCGCCAGCCTGCTAAACCAGATACTGGCGTTACTATAGATTGTCTGGGGCAGCAGGATGCGCGCGGGAAGGGAGCGGCGGCGCTCCCTTCTCAGTCTTCAAACCACGCCAAAACACTATCGCCGTAACTTTTTGCTTTAGTGGTAAACAACGCGACAGGTGAGGACCTCTGACCTTGGTTCGCTCGAGCGCTTAGTTTTGCGAGGCGGCGTCGTTGGAAAACAATACTTGGCAACTCTTTTTCGATACAGCATGGCCCATTTTACTGTTTATTGGCCGTTTGGACTGCGCAACTGGTGGAGTTCGATTTTCGATCCCCTTTAGTGGGTCCGGTGAGTCTGGCAACTACATCAATTAATTCTGTGGGCTCCGGAGGTTTGGTTATATGAATTTCAAAGCCAGCCGACATGGCCCGCTTCTGATCTTCCTCGCGCGAATATGCGGTAAGGGCCACCGCGGGAATCTTTTCTCCTCGTTCGTTCAGGAGCGCCCGGGCCTTGCGTATTAACGCGTAGCCATCTTCATCCGGCAGACCGATATCAATGATTAGAATATGCGGCCGCATCCGTTCAAGTGCCGCGAGCGCCTTAGCCGAAGAGTCCATCGTCGTCACACTTGCACCGGCTTTCTCAAGCAGGATGCCGATCACGTCGCGCGTGTCCTGATCATCCTCCACAACAAGTACGACTAAGCCTTCGAGATTCCTGTCGATTTCCACGACATAACTGTTAGTCGCAAGGCTCATTCGATACTGGGCGGGCGTGAGGCCGTAAGCCTTCTTGAATTCGCGTATGAAGTGGCTCTGATCATTTACACCAACACTGCGTATGACCTCTTTCACACTTAAGAAAGTGGTTTCCAGAAGCTCTTTTGCCTGTTCCAACCTGAAAGCTTTGAGATAGTGGCCCGGAGCCACGCCTGTTTCCCTTTTAAACAAGTAGCGGAGTCGCGACGGAGACAGGTTTACCACCTGGGCCATCTCGCTCAAAGATGGGTCCCGGTGAAATTCCTCTTTCATTCGCGTGACGACCTTTTCCACTCTAGGATCCATACAACCAGTTACTTACATCTTGCTAGACGGCTGAGTTTTGCGATGCTAGAGAAATCGGTCGCGGGTAAACCGAACGCCGGGCGCAAAATTTCCTGCGCTGTCTTTGGCGGATGTCACCTTCCTTTCCGGCACCAAAAAGCTGTTGCTATTCGATACAACTTGTTTTTCGCACTCCTGATTGGCAAGCAGCGTTCCTTGCACAAATAATGAGCGTTGCGACGCTTTCGCCATAATGGACTGAAGCGGCTCTTTGAAACTGGCGATCGGCGCGGCGTGGCCGGTGAATTGGCTGACCGTTTACGAAGACAGTTAGATGTTCTCAATCGCGCGCGATCAACGAGGGACGCGAACTCGCTTAAGGTTATAATGTCGCGACGTTAGTCAGCCTTCATTGGCGATAGCGCCGTTCCTGACTTGCGGAGTGTGCCAAAATGGAAAGAGATTTGAATAAAGAATGAGGGATAACGACATGCCGCAGATGACCGAGCAGAACCGTAGAAAACACCGTCTCCTGATGCCGTTGCTATTGCTTCAGCTTTGCGCCGTGATGGCGTTGGGTCAAAATTCCGTCAGCATCAGGATGAACGTCGATGCGACCGACGCCGCCCGCAACGTTCTGCACACTACCCTAACAATTCCGGTTAAGCCCGGCCCGCTTTCGTTGTTTTATCCGAAGTGGATTCCCGGTGAACATAGTCCCACCGGTCCAATCAACGACATGGCTGGGCTTCGGTTAAGCGCCAACGGAAAGTTGATCCCGTGGACGCGCGACGCGGTGGAGATGTTTGCTTTTCACTGCGAGGTTCCGGCGGGTGTCAGTGAACTGGAAGTTACCTTCGACGATGTCTCGCAGCCCGCGACCACGATGAGCGCGCGGCTGGCGCGCGTCAAGTGGAACCGCCTGCTTCTGTATCCGCGCGGCATGAACAGCGACTCGGTCCGTGTCGCGACATCGATCAAGTTGCCGGGCGGCTGGAAGTTTGCGACGGCGCTGCCGGTGCTGCGAGAGCGGCGGGATGATGTCGAGTTTAAAGAAGTTTCGTTGACAGAGTTGGTTGATTCGCCATTGATCGCCGGCGCGAATTTTCGCAAGGTGATGCTCTCATCAGCGCCTCTGTTGCACGAGATGGACATCGTCGCAGACTCGCCCGCCGCTCTGGAAGTAAAACCAGAGACGTTGCTTGGTTGGCAAAATCTGGTGAAGGAAGCTAACGCTTTGTTTGGCGGGCGTCACTATCGCAGCTACCGTTTCCTTTTAACTTTGAGCGACATCGGCGGCAGCGAGGGCCTCGAGCATCACGAATCCAGCGAAGACGGCGTCGGCGAAAAAGCGTTGAGCGATCCGGGCCAACTGATCGATCTAGGTGACTTGCTGGGCCATGAATACACCCATTCCTGGAATGGCAAGTATCGCCGGCCCGCCGATCTCACGACTCCGGATTTCGAACAGCCTATGCTGGGGCATCTGCTTTGGGTCTATGAAGGCTTGACTGAATATCTGGGAAAGGTTTTGCCAGCGCGCAGCGGCCTCTGGACGCCCGAAAACTTTCGCGAGTCAGTAGCCGCGGTTGCTGCCGAGATGGACAATCAACAGGGGCGCAAATGGCGCCCGCTGGTCGATACCGCAACCGCGGTGCAGTTTACTTATTCTTCGCCGCGCGCGTGGATGAACTACCGGCGACGCGTTGACTACTACTTCGAGGGACTATTGCTCTGGATGGAAGCGGACGTGATTATCCGCAGGCAAAGTCAGGGCAAGTTGTCGCTTGATGATTTTTGCCACAAGTTTCACGGCGGCCAGGACACCGGGCCGATGGTCAAGACTTACACCTTCGACGACATCGTGAAAACCCTGAACGAGATAACGCCTTACGATTGGCGCGGATTCCTTAACGAGCGGGTCAACTTAGTCAATGCGCGAGCGCCGCTGGGTGGAATCACTAACGGCGGCTGGAAGTTGGTTTACAACGAGACGCTAAACGAAGAAGTGAAGTTCAACGAGCAACAGCGAAAGTTCATGAACCTTTCTTACTCGATTGGCTTAATCGTGAACGCTGAAGGCATGGTACTCGACGTCATTCCGGAATTGCCGGCGGCAAAAGCCGAACTCGCGCCCGGCATGAAAATAGTCGGAGTGAATGGGCGCGGCTGGTCGGCTGATGCACTGCACGATGCAATCGCGTCGACGAAAAGTGCAGCGACGCCGATCGAGTTGCGCGTCGAGAACGGTAGCTTCCAGGAAAACCACAAAGTTGCGTACCGTGGCGGCGAGCGCTATCCACATTTGGAACGCGATGCTACACAACCGAATCTGCTCGATGAAATAATCAAATCGCACGCGCATTAGCGGCCGGGGGCGAGCTTTTTCAAGAGCTAACAACAACACTTGCGAGGCGGGCGACAGACTCAGTAGCGGAGTTCTCTTTCATCGTTCGAGTGTTGCTTTCAAGATGTAGTCCAGCCGCGGGAATTCGCGTTTCAGAAACTCATTGCCGCCGGCAAATACCGGGTCTTGTTTTCCGGCGCGAATTCCGCCGCCCGCTTGTTCGCCGTATCCCGAGTAAAGTGCATCCGCGACGTCCATTCCTTCGATAACCTTGGCGATCGGAACGAAGGGTTCCTTATCGTGCGTCGCGGAATTATCTCGCAGGTTGATGAACACCTGCGTCGTTCGGCCATTCGGATCCTTGAAAGCAAACGCTACCGAGCCGCGAGTGTTTGACTCCACCCGTGGGTCGTCAGGAATCGTGCGATGCCGCCAAAGCTGCGCAATCTTTGGATCGCCATTGATTCCAAACTGCGTCCACATTCCCGCTCTGACACGAAAGACTGCCGCCTGATCGTAGAAGCCATGTCTCACCAGATTGTAGAAACGATCGACTCCGTGCGGCGCCCACGCTCGACGCATTTCCAGGCGAATGACACCCTTGGTTGTTTCGAGTCGCACGTGCGCAACATCCGGAGCCCGTCGATTCATTTCGGGACTGTCAGGCGATAAGAGCAGCTGACGATCTCCAACGCCTGGTCCCTGGGCCATGAGGGTAAGCGCACAACTTAAGATTATGATTTTCCACATCAGCGTTGGTTAGCTCTGGGCCATTCCGGCAGACTGCCGCGCATCATCTTACAAGCCCGGCTGGTACGCGTCCTAATCTGTGTAATCTGCGTAGCAAAGGTAGAACTTCTTGTTCTTCTAGAGCAAGTTTCTTGGTCACCTAAATCCCGGAGGGATGAAATGTTTATTTATATAAATCTGTGGACCAAGTTCGGAGCCTACCCAACGCAGACCTTCGTGCGCGACGTCAGCCGGTATCTCGTGATCTCCGTCAAACTCTCGGAAAGTCACATCGTACCCACGGGCCTTCAAGTCCGCGGCGATCCTGCGACCACATCTGTCGATCGGCAGGATGTGATCTCGCGTTCCATGCGAGATGAAGAAGCGCGGCTTTCCCTGCGGCGTGCCGTCGACGACGAATCCGGGTGAGAAGCCGACCACGCGCTTGAAGAGATCGCCGTTAATTAGTCCCAGCGAAATCGCATACGTAGCGCCATCGGAAAATCCTCCCACAGCTATGCGTGTCGCATCGATCGCTGCCGTTTCGAAAACACGATCCAGCGCGCGATTCAGGAATTCCACGTCAGGCCCAAAGCTGTCGGTAATCGCATCCCAGGTTTGTTCGCGAGAGTTGGGAGCAAGGACGGCAACTCCCGCTTCCTCATGCGCCGATCCTAGATACTCAAACATGTCGTCAGCGCTTTGAGTGGCGCCATGCAGAAACAGTAATAGCGGCAAAGGCGAGTTACTTTCGGATCTGGGTACTTGAAGAATCGCGTCACGTTCACGATCCAACCCGAGTTTAATCTGTCCCCTGATGGATGATTGGCCGGATGACTTGACGCCACTGTGCGGTCGCGCGACGAGTCTTCCATCATTGAACCCGCCGCGAAGACGGCAAGCAGTGCCCAGCCCAAATGAGACAACGGCGCCCGCTCCAATCGAACAGAAGTTGCGTCTGCTGATGTGTGCGCGATTGCCTTTCATCATTCGATCTTTGCGATTGATAAATGCAAATGCTGCCGAGGAAATCTTATCACCGCTTACCGGGAAGCAAGATCGCAGAATCGCGAGCGGTCTCCTCTTTTACAGGTGTTTAGTTTTAGTTGGGCTGTTTTCCGCTGAACAAAAGAT
>WNGH01002026.1_pt1 | contig 19072 bp, 16 predicted proteins | sample 5400631 | NCBI WGS metagenome assembly WNGH01 (sample SAMN13153373, study PRJNA577476) | soil metagenome | isolation source: 115 cm soil or saprolite under Garry oak tree replicate 1 | place: USA:California | collected 2016-06-15
CGGCGAGCCATCCGGCAGCGGCCGCGAGAAGCGGCGGGAGGAGCAATAAGATTAGAGCGATGCGAATCAGTCGGCGGCGCATGGTGCTATCCAAAGATACGAGAATGTGGCCGCCAGGGTTCGGACAATCCTTCCGAAGGGTGCCCATCGGCAGGGGTAGAATTCCGAGTTGGAGCAGTGGCCCGTCGACGATGGTCCTATAATGGGAAGAGATAGCCTGCCTTTCTCGCTAGGAATCTTGAATGCACGCATATGAAGCAAAGCAAAACGCCTCGATTGTGCAGGGTGTTGCCGAGCAGGGGCGCAGCATGCTGCGCGCGTACAATCGAGAACTCAGGCTAGCTCTGATAACCGCTGTGAGAAGTCGGTGTTCCTGCCGGGTAAGAGAAAGAGCTAACGTGCGAGTTTTTCGTCGAAGAACTTGGACATCAAATCGAGCGCTTCTTTGGTTTCGGGCAACTCGAAGTGATACCAGAAGGCGTGCGGCAAGGCTTCGAAGACGAGGAGCTGCGCGTCGACTCCGGCGTGGAGCAGAGCTCGATGGAACATGGCCGTGTCGCTCAAGAGCAGATCTCGCGTGCTGGTGACCAGCAAGCTCGGAGGCATGCCTTTGAGGTCGGCGAAGAGCGGCGATAAGACGGGATCTTTGCGGTCGGTGTCGCGTGCATATTCATCACCGGTGCGGCGACGGGGATCCTGCGGCTGAAGACCGCCGGGAAGACCGTTGAGGGTGAAAATCTGACGAGAGTCGGAAGGGCGGGAATAATCGGCAAGCACGGAGAACATGCCGAGAGCTGCGGGGAGAGGGAGACTGAGCTGCTTGAGGCGGACAGCGACTTCAGCAGTGAGGATGGCGCCGGCGGAAGTGCCGAAGATTCCGATGGCGTGGGGTTTGTAGGTCTTGAGGAGCTCTTTGTAGACCGCGACGACGTCGTCCACGGCGGCGGGAAAGGGATTCTCGGGAGCGAGCCGATAGTAGACGGAAACAACTTTGATCTTCGCCAGATTTGAAATGGGCACGCCTTCGATCAGCGAGCCGGAATCGGAGTTGAAGCCGCCACCATGAAGATTGATGAGCACGCGGCCGCGATTGGCTTCCGACGTGGCGAGCGGATTGATGACATCCGTGCGCACGCCGGCGATGGTGGTTTCTTCGACGTTGACGGGAAACAGGCGACGGGCTTCGGCGGACTGGCTGACGCGCCATTCGTCAGTGCGTTTGCGACGCTCGGCAAGGGACTCCGGACCGGGAGTCGTTTGCGAGAGCGAGGCGAGCCACTTTTGTGCTTCCAGGCTGACGGTGGAAGGCATTGGGACTACGCGGGTGATGTGCGCCGTGCCGTCAAGGTCAAAGGTGGCGGAGTCCTGCGAGGCGATCTGGCCCGGCTTGTTGCAACCGAGCGGCAATGTGCAGATTAGGAGCGACAGAAGGGGAATCGATTTTCTCGCCACGTGAAGATTCTCCTTTGGCAGATTGGCATGGAACGGCGACAGCGAGGAAGAGCATACCCGATACCCGTAGAATTGCCAGTCGATCTGGAGAGTGAGAGCCAGCACAGACTCCGTTAGGTGCTTGCCATAGGAGGAATCAGACTAAGCGCCGGATTTGAGACGGGCAATGATGCGAACGGGGCAATGACAGAGCCATAGCGCCGCAGGTCATGTATAATTTTTGGAGGGGATTCTGGTTTTCCATGGCCGAAGAAACAAACATAGTGCGGGTGAGTGCCAAAACACGGCTGCGGAAGCGGCTGCGGTTTGCGCGGACACGCGCGCGCGAGCTGAAGATGATCGCGAAGGCGCTGGTCTCGACGAAGCATCCCATCCTGGTGCACATCATCCCCATGCGCCAATGCAATCTGGCGTGCACGTACTGCAACGAGTTCGATGATTTCTCAAAGCCCGTGCCGCTGGAGGAAATGAAGAAGAGGCTGGACGCGCTGGCGGAGATGGGGACGTCGATTATCACCATCAGCGGCGGTGAACCACTGATGCATCCGGAAATGGATGAGGTGATCCGGCATATCCGGCGGCGGGGGATGATCGCCGGGTTGATCACCAACGGTTTCTATCTGAATGAGGAACGCATTGAGAGACTGAATGAGGCGGGGCTAGAGCACCTGCAAATCAGCATTGATAACGTGGCGCCGGACGAAGTGTCGAAGAAAAGTTTGAAAACGCTGGATGGCCGGCTGTTGATGTTGGCACAGTATGCGGTGTTTCAGGTGAACATTAACTCGGTGCTTGGCAGCGGCGTGAAAGATCCGGAAGATGCGCTGAAGATCGCGCGGCGGGCGGTGGAGCTGGGCTTCACGAGCACGGTGGGGATTATTCATGACAACAACGGGCAATTGAAGCCACTGGGGCCGCACGAGCAGGAAATTTTTGAAGCGGTGATGGCGCTAGGGAAGCGGTCGTTTTCGCGATTCAACGAGTTTCAGCATAACGTGGCGCGCGGGAAGGAACACAATTGGCGATGCCGTTCGGGGTCGCGTTACCTGTACATTTGCGAGGACGGGCTGGTGCACTGGTGCTCGCAGCAGCGCGGATACCCGGGGATTCCACTGTCGCAGTACACGCCGGAGATGCGCGTCCGCGAGTATTCGACGAAGAAGTTTTGCGCGCCGCGCTGCACGGTTTCTTGCGTGCAGCAGGTGGGGATGCTGGACAATTGGCGCGACCCGCAAAACCTGAAGCCGATGCCAATGGCGCCGCCGGCAAGTCCGCAGGCGGAGCTGGTGCAGATTGGGCACGTGCGCAGCGACTCCTGATTTCGTGCATTCCGACCTGAGCTGACCTGCGGACTTCTGACTATTTTCACTCCGTGCACATTCCACCGGCTGGGTGATTGACGGTCAGCCGCGGCTTGCTAACAATGAAGGCATGCCAGTTTCAGCGATTGAAACAGAAAATCTGACCAAGGAATATCCCTTCGGGTTTTTACACCTAAGGAAGAAAACATCGCTCGAAGGGCTGAACATGCAGGTCGAGACGGGCGAGGTGTTTGGTTTTATCGGGCCGAACGGCGCCGGTAAATCAACGACCATCAAGCTGCTGATGGGCCTGATTTTCCCGACGGCCGGGAGCGCGCGAATCCTTGGAAAGCCGATCAGCGACGTGGAAATGCACCGGGACATCGGCTACCTGCCGGAGCAACCTTACTTCTATGACTATCTGACGGCGGCCGAAGTGCTCGATTATTTCGCGCGATTTCACGACTTGGGCGCTACGGATCGGAAAGAGCGCGTGGAGCGCGTGTTGAGGAAGGTGGGGCTGGAGACCGCGAGGAAGATACAACTGCGCAAGTATTCAAAGGGGATGCTGCAACGAGTGGGGCTGGCTCAGGCCATTCTGCACGATCCGAAATTGGTGATTCTGGATGAGCCGATGTCGGGGTTGGACCCGGTCGGCCGGCGCGAGGTGCGCGACGTTATCCTGGAGCTGAAACGCGAAGGTAAGACGGTGATGTTTTCCACGCACATCCTGTCGGACGCGGAGATGTTGTGCGACCGCGTGGGAGTGATTGTTGGCGGAAAGCTGCGCGGAGTGGGCGCGCCGGGAACGCTTGTGGACATGAAAACGAAGGGCATGGAGATTCAATTTGAGTTGACCGGTACGAGTGCTGCGCCGCTACTGTCCAAGGCCACGCGCACGGGGGAATATTATCGGCTGCAGGTGGCGGAGGAGGAACTCTACGAGGCGATGGACCAACTTCGAGGAACCGGAGCTAGAATCCTTTCGGTGTCTCAAGTGAAAGCGACGCTGGAGGAATTCTTCATGCACCTGGTGGAAGCGGACCGCGCACAGGGAGCGGCAGTGGAGGTGAGCGGGAAATGAGGCGCGCCGGCGTTGTGGCTTTAAATACGTTTCGCGAAGCAGTGCGCGACCGCGTGCTGTACAACCTGGTGTTCTTCGCGCTGGTGATGATGGCTGCATCCATCGTGGTGGGTCAGATCTCGATCGGCATCGAGCAGAGCGTCATCGTGAGCCTGGGCTTGAGCGCCATTTCGGTGATCGGGCTGCTGATTTCGGTTTTCCTCGGTGTGGCGCTGGTCTCGAAGGAAATGGATAAGCGCACACTCTACGCGCTGCTAGCAAAGCCGGTGCGGCGATGGGAATTCCTTCTGGGAAAATTCGGAGGTCTGGTGCTGACGCTGGCGGTGAACACCACGGCGATGGCGGTGGGACTGCTGCTGGCCATGATCTACGTGAAGCATTCTCTGGAGCGAAGCGATGCGGCAGTACTCGTGGCGGTGTATTTCATACTGTTGAAGCTGGCGCTGATCGTCGCGCTGGCGCTGCTCTTTTCCTGCTTCACGACCCCGCTGCTGGCGATTCTTTTCACCTCCGGCTTATACATCGTGGGTTTGTACGTGCAGGAGTTGCGGAATTTGCCGATGCAGGTGATGAGTCCGGTGATGGCCGCATTCACTAGATGGCTCTCCTACGTACTTCCGAATTTTGAGAATTTCAACGTGATGGCCATGGCCGCACACGGACGAGTGGTTCCCGGGACATTGATTCTGCAAAACACGCTGTACACGGTGATTTATTGCACCATCGTTCTGATCGCCGCCGCCGCGGTGTTTGCGCGCAAAAATCTCAAATGAATTCACAGAAATCCATCGCGTGGCTTTTGCTGCTCGTGCTGCCAGCGGGATTCACGGGCATCTGGCGGCTACAGCACAGCATCGACACGGAGCGCGCTTCGTTAAACCAGGAGCGCGACGATGTTCTGCTGCGCTCCGGGAAGCTCGTGAAATTGATGAGCCTGGAGTATGCACCACTGCTTGCGGACATTTACTGGACGCGCGCGGTGCAGTACTACGGAAACAAACACATGCGAGGCCAGGCGAATCTAGAATTGCTCTGGCCGCTCCTGGATATTACGACGACGCTGGACCCCAATCTCTTGATTTCCTACCGCTTCGGGGCGATGTTCCTGAGCCAGGCCGCGCCGACCGGCGCAGGCCGACCGGACTTGGCAGTGCAACTGATCCAGCGGGGCATCCAAGCGAATCCGGATTACTGGCGGCTCTATGAAGATCTGGGATTCGTCTACTACTTCGATCTGAAAGATTACCCAAAGGCATCGGAAGCTTTTCTGGAAGGAAGCAAGAAACCAAACGCGCAGCTATGGATGAGAGTGATGGCCGCCAAAGTTTCCGCGGAAGGAGAGTCCTTCGAGACCTCAGCCTTCTTGTGGAGGGACATTTACGAATCGACGGCCGATCCTTCGGTGAAAAAGAATGCGTTGCTGAACCTGCAGTTGGTGAAGGCGAAGGAAGAGTGCAAGAACCTAGATGCGCTTGCCGATGCTTATGCGAAACGGTTTGGCCACCGCCCGGCGCGCATGAGCGAGATGGTCCAGGCCGGCCTGCTGCGTGCAATTCCCGGTGATCCCCTGGGTTACGCTTACGTCTTCGGCGAGGACGGGAAAGCGGAACTCAATCTGAAGAGCCCGCTGCTTGAGCAGCAGTTGCTGCTGGAGCGGTTTCAGAAGGCTGTGCCGCGAAATTAATTCATGTCACATGGCTTGAATCCGTCGAAACGGAAACCCCAGGGGAATCGCAAAAGCAGCAGTACGGCTGGCGTATTCCAAAACGCCAAGGGTTCGACTATTCCGAAGTGCAAAGCAGGGTCATCTGGGGATCAACGACAATTTTGCGCGGAGGATTCTGCGCGACAAAGTGGAAGGACGTTTCCGTCCCGCTCGTCTGGACCGTGCTCAGAAATGAGCCGTGTCCTGCACCGCTGGCATACAGCGGAACGTTGGCGATAAACGAGCGTGGCACACCGGTCTGGAAGAGCTTCCCGCGAATCGCATAGCCTTTATCCGTGTGATGAGCCGTGAACTCTACGCGGTAGTGGGGGATCCCCGTGCCGCGCACCCACTGTTCGAAAAACCATTCCATGGAACGCCCGCCTTCCAGGTCCATCGCCGGGGTCATGACGGCTTCCACTTCGTGCTGTAAGTCATCGGTGGAGAGCGCGCGATATGCATACTTTGTCGCGAGCGTTTGCAGGAGAGCGGTGAACCGCGCATCGGGATTCCTGGCGCCGGGCTGGCGCAGCATTTCGCGCAACATGTGGATGATCCACGAGCCTTTGCTGTAAATGATAGCCTCGTAAGCGGCGGGTGACTTTGAGGAATTGAGGCGAGTGCCCAGGGTGAGCGCACCGACGTCTGCCGGCGCCTGAGTGGCGCCCGTTGGTTTTTCCGTGAGCCTCTGGCGGTAGCGTGCGAGCCAGACGCGAAGGGTATGGTCCGGGTTCTTCTTGGTGTCGGCGAACAGCACCGCAAGATAATTTGCGATGGCTTCATCAATCCATTGGTCGCGGTAGCTCGACCATCCCACAACGTTGCCCCACCATTGATGGGCAACTTCGTGATAAGGAACCAGCTCGGTGTAGTGCTCCTGTCCGGCGACGGTGAGTCCCGCGCGCTGCTGGGCCTCGGAGGGCAAGAAGGAATAGGTGGAAACGTAGAGCAAGCCGGGCCAGCCCTGCGCGAAGGTTCCGGGAATTTGCGAGACGCTGAGGTTATGGAAAGGAAAAGGACCGCTGAATGCTTCGTAAAAACGAATGGAGAAATCAATCTCTTTGCCGAGTTGCTTGAGGGCGTCGGCGGGGCTGGGCGGAGGGGGAGACAGCGCGACGGAGTGCCCCGTGGAGGAACGGTCGAATCGCTGGGACGGGGGAGCCAGGATGTCTGGCTCAGGTGAGGAAAGGCGCTTTCGCAGGTCCTCCTCAAGCTGACGGTTGGCGTAGATATCGATGGCATGAGAGCCGGAGGCCACGGACGCCGAAGCGTATTCGCCAAGATTAAAGCCCGCGACGGACATGGGCTTCTCCGCTTTCCAATGGCCGGCGCGAGAGTCTCCTTCTTCGTGCTCTTCGAGTTTGGCGCCGGTGGCGATCAAACGAAGCTTGCGCGGCCAGCGCAAGAGGAAGTCATAGGCAGAAAATTCCGCGCTGTCCCCCAGGTGCGGATACCAGCTTTCTCTCGCGCCCACGTATAACACGCCGTTTCCCGCGTCCTGAATGACGTTGCCGCGGTAATGAAAATGAAGCGTAAATTCCTGATGTGGCGTTGGAAATTGCGAAAGAACGACATCTAAATAGTCGTTACCGCGCGTGCTTCGCTCCTGGAGGCTCATGCCCTCATTCTGAAAAAAAGCGAGGGGATCGCCGTGCTCGCCGGTGACACTTTGAATCGTCAGAGCCCGGGAAAGCTGGAAAGAGAGAATGCGTTCCGTTCCGGTCTCCGCTCGCAAGCGCGCGGCGGCGGTAGCTTCCAGCGAATTATCTGGAGAAATGGAAGCCTCAATGGAGTAGTGCAATGCGTGAAAGGCTACCGAATGAACCGGAGAATCCGGGAGGCGATGGGAGGTCCAAACATCATAATAAGATTTGCCACCGGACTGGCGGAGTTGACCGAGGAGGAATGGCTCGTCACGTTTTGAGTCGAGCACGACATCGAAAGGGCCAGTGGCCACGCCTTCGATATCGGCGTAAAAACAGGGCTTGGGGTTTGCCGACAGCCGGTCGGAAAGAATCCGGAGAGTGTAGCCGGGATTGAGCTGAGTTATGGCGGATTCCCACTGTCCCGCGACGGAAGCATCTATCTGAGCCGACAGAGCGGCCGAACGGAGTTGACGCAGAAGTTCGTCGACGGTGTCGTCCGTGAAGCGGAGGTAGGCGCTAATAAAATCCTGGTCGAGAACGGGCGCGCCGAGAAAAAGACCCATCTGCTGTTTTTCGACGGGCTCCCGCGGCGCCGCCAGGACATGGCCTCGCCCGGAAAAGACCGCGCCCGAAATCTGCCCGTCCAATGGGGAGAAAAAGGCGAGCGTTCCTTCCTCGAAGGAGAGAACGGCATCACCCCGGCGCAGTTGGATGTGATGGGTGGGAGCAACGCGGTAAACATTGGCGGGATCGATGCGCAACGCCTTGATCGCATCATACAATTCATGAGGCGATCTTTCGGTGGCCGGCAAGACTAAAGGCGCCAGAAGACACCACAACGCGAAGAATATTGCCCCCGCCCTCATACTCGAAGTGTAGTCACTTTCGGCATGCGGGAACAAGGATGGCTGCGCAGACGCTTGGGTGCTGATTAAAATGGAAAGATGCCTCCCATGATCTCAAGCTGCCGATTCCGCGGTGTTTTGCTGTGCGCCGCGCTTCTTGCCACGAGCAGGCTCGCAGCGGGGGACACGATTGTTCTAAAGAATGGACGGCGCATCGTTGCTTTGAGCGCTTTTGAAGAAGGCGATAAAGTAAAGTATCTGACCTCCGCTGGCGAATTGAGCCTGCCGAAATCCATCGTCGATCATATTGAAAAGGGTGGCGCGGCGCCGATTGGCTCACCTGGAGCCGACGCGGCAAGCCTGTCAATCGCGCCACCTGCGATGGAATCGAGTGGAGCGAGCGGCGAGATCGAGCAAGGTGCGGTCCACAACGGAGCGATCGACCGGGGGTACATCGCGAAACTGGAAACCGCAGCGCGCTCGGGCGGGCGGGAGGCCAATCGAAGCGCGGCGCTGGGGCATCACCTGGCGGCAAATTTCGAATTGGCCCACGGCGATATGGAGCATGCGCTCGCCGACGCGCGAACGGCGCTAATCTACGAGCCGGAAGAGCCGGTGCTGCTCATGAACGTCGGCTACCTTCTGCTGCGGCGGAGTGAGTTTAAGGAGTCCCTGGAATATCTGGAGCGTGCGCGGCGGGTTGCTCCGGAAAGTCCGGAGGTGCCAAAGCTCGAGGGCTGGGCCTACTACGGTTTGAACAAACTGGATCGGGCGGTTGCGGAGTGGAAGCGCGCGCAGGGTTTGCGGCCGGACAAGGAAGTGCAGGTGGCGCTGGACAAAGCGCTGGCCGACAAGAAGGAAGAGGAAAGTTACAAAGAAAACGAGAGCAGCCACTTCAAACTCCGCTACAGTGGCGCAGCCGCGCCGGCGCTGGCGCGGGACGTGCTTAGAACGCTGGAGAGGCACTTCTCGGCGATCGAATCGGAGCTGAACTTTACGCCACCGGAGCCGATTGGGGTGATTCTGTACACACAGGATGCCTTCAGCGATATCACAAAGGCGCCGTCGTGGGCGGGGGCGATCAACGATGGGCGCATCCGCGTGCCAGTGCAGGGACTGGCGGGAGTGGATGGGGAATTGTCGCGCGTGCTCAAACATGAGCTGACCCACAGTTTCATTGCGCAGAAGACGCGCAGCGCCTGCATAGGACTGGCAGCAACCTGCGGGATTCGCGCGCCGGCCTGGATTCAGGAAGGATTGGCACAATGGATGGAGGGCCAGCGCAGTGGAGGGGATGCCGCAGCTCTGATGCAGATTTACAGCGCGGGCCAAGCCATCCCGCTTAGCCGGCTCGAAGGTTCCTGGATGAGCATGAGCGGGGATACGGCGCGTTATGCGTATGCGTGGGCGCTGGCGAATATTGAATACATCGTGCAGGCCGATGGGATGGGCGATATCGAGCGAATCCTCGATCGCATCGGTGCGGGAATGGCAACGGAAACGGCGCTGAAGGAAGTGCTGCGCAGCGATTACAACGATTTGATGCAGTCCACGGCGGATTATCTGCGCAAGACTTACGGGCGCTGATCCATTTCCTGCGGGCGTTGCACCTTGTCCCCGTAAAATCCATATTTGTTATCCACCCCTTCAGCATGCTAGTTCGTGGCAAGAAGAGCGGCCAGCAGCGCGGCGCGGGCGGGCATGGTGTTTATGAGGACGTGCTCGTGCGAGGAATGCGCGCCGTCGCCGACGGCGCCGAGGCCATCAAGCGTAGGAATGCCGAGTGCGGCGGTGAAGTTTCCGTCCGAGCCGCCGCCGACTGTGCATTCGCCCAGGGAGAGATTCATTTCCTTTGCGAGCAATTGGGCGCGGGCGAATAGAGTGGCGCTCATTTTGCGTTCGAGCGGAGGACGGTCGAACCCTCCGGTGATTTCCAGCGTAGCGCCGCTTTGAAGCGGGCGCAGATCGCGCAGACGATCTTCCAGGCTGCGCATGTCGGAAGAGTGCAGCGCACGCAAATCGAGAACAACTCGCGCGCGTTCCGGAATGACATTTGTGCGCGTGCCGCCTTCGATGAGGCCTGCGTTGATGGTGATGCCGCGGCGAGGATCGTTCCATTTTTCGACGCGTGCGAGTTGCCTCGCCAATTCGTGAATGGCGTTGATGCCTTCTTGTGGCGCGAGACCGGCGTGCGAGGCGCGTCCATGCACGATCAATTCGGCTTCGCCGACCCCTTTGCGCGCCGTCTTCAGCAGGCCGCGCGGACCGAAGGAAGGCTCGAGGACGAAGACGGTGTCGCTGCGACGCGCTTCGGCTTCTAGGAGTTTACGTGAAGCCTCACTGCCGATTTCCTCGTCGGAAGTCCAGAGGAAGACGAGCCGTTTGCGAAGCGGTATTTCCATTTGCCGAAGCGCTTGCAAGGCGAAGAGTGCTTGAACGATTCCGGCCTTCATGTCAAAGGTGCCCGGGCCGTAGGCTTTGCCGGCGGAAACGCGGAAGGGCATCTTTTGCAACGTTCCGCTGGAATAGACGGTGTCGTAATGGCCGAGGACCAGGAGTTGGCCCGAAACGCGAGATTTGCCTGGCGCATGAGTGATGCGGAGAATATCGCCACGATGCCTCTGCGCAATGCGTTCCACGCGCGCGCCGTGCTTACACCATTCGCCAGCGATAACGCCACAGCATCGATCGGCGGCGGCTTTTTCCAGGCTGGGTGATTCTGCCTCCACGAGACGGCGCAACGTATCGAGCATTTGGGGAAGCTGGGGCTTCAGGAGTCGCAAGAGTTCTTCAGGCAGAGGAGCATTGGGCATGGTGCGGAGATGCTATCAATGCCTCGCGAGCAGAGCAATCAAGCAAAACCCACTGCGGCGAAACGAAGAGGCTCCGGGCTTGCGGTTACTTCCTCGCCCCGTGCAAGAAACCCCGGCAAGCGAGTAAGAGCGCGTATCGCAGAGGGCGGAGGTTCGCATATAATTACAGGTTTGCCGGGGAAGGGCCAGACGCCGCTGAAGGGGTGCGCGGCGAGACGGAGAGCGCGAATGCTACTGGACGTGGTTGCGATACAGAAGATACTGCCGCATCGCTATCCCTTTCTGATGGTGGACGGGATCCTCGAGATGGAGCGGCTGAAGCGTATCGTGGGCGTGAAAAACGTAACCATCAACGAGTCACACTTTCAGGGGCATTTTCCGGGAGCGCCGGTCATGCCGGGAGTGTTGATTATCGAATCCATGGCGCAAATCGGTGGCCTCCTGCTGCTCACGGAAGTTCCCGATCGCGAAAACAAGCTGCTGTACTTCGTGGCCGTGGACGGCGCGCGATTCCGCCGGCCGGTGGTGCCCGGCGATCAATTGAGGGTAGAAATGAACGTGCTCAACTGGCGCGGCGACTTCTGCAAGCTGGAAGGCAAAGCAACAGTGGAAGGAAAACTGGCGGTCGAGGCCACTCTGATGTGCAAGATGGTGGACCGCGACTTGATGGCGAAGGCCCAAGAACCCGCGAAATGACGATGCTTGAAATTCATCCGCAGGCCATTGTAGCGGCGAGCGCAAAGCTTGGTGCGGGCGTGCAGATCGGCCCGTACGCCGTGGTTGGCGAAAACGTGGAATTGGGCGACGGATGCGTGTTGCACGCGCATGCGACTGTTGGGGGGCCTTCCAAGTTCGGCAAGAATAATGTGTTTTATTCGTTCACCGCGATTGGCGGGGACCCGCAGGATTATACCTTTCGCGGTGAACGCACAGAACTGGTTGCAGGCGACGGCAACATTTTCCGCGAATACGTCACCGTGAGCCGTGGCACGCAAAAAGGCGGCGGCAAGACCGCGCTACGCGACGGCAATTTCTTATTGGCGTATTCGCACATCGGGCATGATTGCGTGATCGGCAGTAATACGTTGTTTGTGAACGGCGCGACGCTTGCGGGGCACGTCACCGTGGAAGACTTCGTGACCGTGGGGGCGTTTTGTCCGGTGCACCAGTTTTGCCGCATTGGCCGCTACGCCTACGTCGGAGCTTCCACGGTGATCACCCAGGATGTGCCGCCGTTTTCCAAAATCGTCACGGAACGCGAGACGAAAAGTTTCGGCATCAATGCTATCGGTCTGGAGCGCCAGGGATTTTCGCCCGAGCGTTTGCAGGCATTGAAGCGTGCATATCGTTTGCTCTTACAGTCGAAACTAAATACCTCGCAAGCGCTCGCGGAAATGCGAAAATCGCTGGGCGATTCCGCCGACGTGCGGGAATTGATCCAATTCATCGAAAGCGCCGAGCGCGGCATCGTGAAGTAACGCCTGATTATTGATTTCATGCCCGACGCAAACACCAACACGACAGGTTGGGGACTCATCGCAGGAAACGGGCGCTTTCCGTTTCTGGTGCTGGAAGGTGCCCGCAGCCAGGGAATCGAAATGGCGGTCATCGCGTTGAAGGAAGAAGCGTCGCCGGAGTTGGAGAAACTTGCCAAGCGAGTGCACTGGGTGAGCCTCGGCGAATTGAGCAAAACCATCGACCTGATGCATCAGGAAGGTGTGAAGCAGGCGGTAATGGCCGGGCAGGTGAAACACAACAAAATATTCAGCGCCATCCGGCCGGATTGGAAACTGGCGAAACTGCTATTTTCGCTCCCGCGGAAAAACACGGATTCGCTGATTGGCGCCGTGGCACGAGTGCTGGAAGAGGAGGGCATCCAGCTGGTGGACTCGACGTTGTTCCTGAAGCCGCTGGTGGCGGGCGCCGGCGTGCTCACGCGGCGCGCTCCGAATGACCGTGAGGCGGAAGACTTGGCATACGGGCTCAGCGTGGCGCGGCAAATTGCAAGCATGGACATTGGACAAACCGTGGTGATCGCGGATCGCGCTTGCATAGCAGTGGAGGCGATGGAAGGCACGGACGAAACCATCGCGCGCGCCGCGCGAATCACAGGCGGCAGGCCGCTGGTCGTCGTGAAAGTCAGCAAGCCGGGACAGGATATGCGCTTTGATGTACCCGTGGTCGGTTTGCCCACCATCGAACAGATGAGGGGTTCCGGAGCGACCGCTCTCGCGGTGGATGCCGGGCGGACGCTTCTTTTTGACCGCGCAAAACTGATCGAATCGGCGGATGCAGCGGGAATCGCGATTCAGGCGTTCCCTCCAGCCGTGCCGGAACGAAACGACGCTTCGAAGGGAATAAACAAAGAATGAGCGCGGTGGCGGGAGAGCCGAAGAGGATTCGTGTCGCCGTCGTAGGCACAGGGGAATTTGGGCGCAACCACGCGCGCGTGTATCGCGAGCTCGAGGGCGCAGAGCTTGTTGGCATTTTCGATCTGAATCCAGAGCGCGCTGCGGCAGTAGCGTCCGAATTTCAGACGCAAGTTCTGGAGAGTCCGGAGGAGTTGCACGGACGCGTGGATGCCGCGAGCGTCACGGTCCCGACAGTCGGGCACGCGGAGGTAGGCTGCCGGCTGATGGAAATGGGGCTCGATGTTCTAGTTGAGAAACCCATGGCCGTAACCCTCGGGGAGGCCGACGCGCTGCTTCACTCGGCGAAGAAAAATGGACGAATCCTGCAGGTGGGCCACGTCGAACGCTTCAATCCCGCCGTGGTTGCGGTTGAGCCGATCTTGAACCGGCCGCTGTTTTTCGAAGTGCATCGATTGGGAGTCTTCACCCCGCGCAGCCTCGACGTGGATGTAATCTACGATTTGATGATTCACGACCTGGACATTCTGCTGGCGCTGGTCAACGAACCGGTGACGGAAGTAAAAGCCGTGGGGATTCCGGTCCTCACGGACAAGGTGGACATCGCGCATGCGCGCCTGGAATTTGCGGGAGGCGCGGTTGCCAATATCACCGCAAGCCGCGTATCCACTGAACGCGTGCGCAAGATGCGTTTCTTCCAGCAGCACGAATATATCTCGCTGGATTACGCGCGCCGCGACGCCCTGCGCATCGGAGTGAAGAAGCCGGGTCCGCAGCCGGAGTTTGGATTTGAGAAGCTGAACGCGCCCGCGGTCGAGCCGTTGCGTGCGGAGCTCGAAGCGTTCATCGATGCCGTGCGTTCGCGCGAGGAGCCGCGCACGAATGGTGTGGCGGGACGCGCGGCGCTCGAATTGGCAGGCCGCGTGATGGCAAGCATCCAAGAACATGCCGCGCGCGTCCAAATAGGCACATTCGCTATTCAAGACAGAACACGATGATTTCACGGATCCTGGTTCCGATCGATGCTCGTCCGACCGCGGCGCTGGATGCTCCGACGCAGCGCCGCCGCCCCACCACTATGGATGAGCGCACGCTGATGCCGGGGATGCTGCCGATCGTGCCATTGAACGGGCACTCGACGATTCCCACGAACTTGCCGCTTGAGTCCATAGCCGCGCGCGTGGTCGTGCCCCGCGACATGAATCGCGAAGCCTACGGCGTCACTGAAGATCACTCGACGCCGGTGCAGCCGACGGACATGGACTCGCGCATCGTCTTGCCTGCAGGCGCCGCGCCGCCGGAGATGAGCGCGCACCCGCTGTATGTTCCTGAAGACCTCGTCGGCGCAGACATTTTCATGACCGGGGAAGTTCAGCTGATCGTCCCGGAGCAAACAGAAGAGAAGACCAAATGGCAGCTCATCACCCGTTTTTCTTCGGTCGGGTTTCACATTCTCGTGTTTGTCGCGCTGTTGTTCCAATCGAAGCTATTTCCAGCGCACGAGCCGACCCAAGCCGAATTGGAGTTGGCGCAAAGGCAAATGACCGTGCTGCTTCCTCCGGGCGCGCTGGAAGCGCTGAAGCCGTCGACGCCTTCGACGCGTCCCTCGCAACCCGCACCCAGAGTACATGTCGACCCGCGCGTGTTGCGAGAGGTTGCGCCCACTTACCAACCGGCGCCCGTGCCTGTGCCGCCGGAACGGCCGGTGAAAGAGCTGCCGAACGCTCCCGTACCCAAACCGAACGCTGTCCCGATGGATCCACAACCATCGGCGCCGACACCCAAGACGGATGCACCTAAGCCTGTGGCAAGACTAGAAATGCCCGATACTCCGCAGCCCAAAGCCAAATTGCAATTGCCGAAAGATCTTTCACCCGGCCAGAGCATTCAAGACTCCTTGAAAGGAGCGCGGCCTTCCGGTCCTCGCGCGATTGGCGGCGGCGGGCAGCTCCCAGGAGGCGCTGCAAGGGGCGGCGGTGGTAGCGGCGGCACCGCGTATGGCGGCATCGAAATGCTGACGCCGGATGAGGGTGTGGATTTCAACAGCTATCTGCACCGCGTGTACGTAACGGTGAAACGCAATTGGTTTTCAGTGATGCCCGGGTCGGTCGAACTCGGTGAGAAAGGCATCGTCTATCTCACCTTCAGGATCAATCGCGATGGCAGCGTGCCGTCCGACGAACCAGTAATCGAGCGCAACTCCGGGAAAGAACCGCTGGATCGGGCGGCCTATTCCTCCGTGCGCGCGTCGAATCCTTTTGAGCCATTGCCCCCGCAATTCAAGGGCCCCTACATCGAATTGCGTTACAGGTACTACTACAACATCATGCCGAACGACTTTAATCAGCAATAATGAAACTCACGCGCCAACAGGTTCTCGGCAGCCTCCTCCTGGCGATCTTCGTGTTCATTTTCATACTTGTACGCGCGCGCCATCTCCTCGTGCGATGAGCGAAAAAAACGCGTTTCCACCGCTCGTTGCCATTGTTGGTCCGACGGCATCGGGGAAGTCGGCGCTTGGTGTAGTGCTGGCCGAGCGGCTAAATGGTGAAGTTGTCGCCTGCGATTCAACGCAACTCTATCGCGGGTTCGATATTGGCACCGCGAAGCCCGCGCCGTCCGAGCGCCGCGGCGTTCCCCATTACTTGATGGATGTCCTCGGGCCGCAGGAAGAAGCAACCGCGGGAGGATATCGTCAATTGGCGCTGGCCGTCCTGGACGACTTGCGGTTTCGGAAACGCTTGCCGATATTCACCGCCGGCACGGGATTGTATTTGCGCGCTCTGTTCGAAGGCCTCGCGGACATTCCGCAGCGCTCGGAAGAATTGCGCCAGCGGCTGCGCGCAAGCGTTGACGAGCATGCGTCCGGCCATCTGCATGGCGTCCTGAAACGGCTTGACCCGGAAGCGGCCGGCAAAATCTCGCCCGCGGACGAGCAGAAGCTCATCCGTGCCGTCGAAGTTTGTTTGCTGGCACGGAGGCCCATTTCCGAAGTGCATCGAAGCGGCCGAGTACCGCTGGAAGGATGGCGCGTTCTGAAAACCGGATTGATGCCGGACCGCGAGAAACTCAACGAGCGTATCCACGCGAGAACAAACTCCATGCTCGAACAGGGATGGCTGCGTGAAGTTCAGGCGCTGCTTGCAAGCGGCTTGAACGAAGACGCGAAGCCATTTGATTTCATCGGCTACCGCGAATTGCGCGGGGTGCTTCGCGGCGAAATCACGCTCGATCAGGCGCGGAGCGCGATTCAACAAGCTACGCGGCAGTACGCCAAGCGCCAGCTCACTTGGTTTCGAAGAGAGCAGGGCGTACGCTGGTTTTCAGGTTTTGGCGACGATGCTGGCGTGCATGCGGGTGTTCTCGAATGGCTCCGGGCCGAAGGCCTGGAGCAGCAGAAATAGTTCCGGTATACCTCCTGATCGAGTTCAAGTGACGAACCCACTTTTTGCGCGCTGCTATTTTGGCGGAGGCGTAGGCGCAGAAGCAGGCGGAGGTTGCGTTTTGTCCTTGGCCTGGATGGAGAGCAGCTCAACTTCAAAAATGAGGGTCGCGCTGGGGCCGATGACCGGGCCAGACCCGCGGTCGCCATAGCCAAGATCCGATGGAATAAAGAGCTGCCACTTCGATCCCACGGGCATGAGCTGCAGAGCCTCCGTCCAGCCTTTGATTACTCCATTTACTTGGATTGACAATGGCTGGCCGCGCTTGTAGGAACTATCGAATTCCTTGCCGTCAACCAGTGTGCCCCGGTAGTTGCATGAGACGGTGTCTGTTGCGGCGGGCTTTGGCCCCGTGCCTTCGGTCAGAATCTTGTATTGCAGTCCGCTGGCAAGCGCGACCACACCATCTTTTGTCTTGTTCGCGGCTAGAAACTCAGCGCCTTCCTTCTTATTTTCTTCCGCGGCCGCTTTCATTTTTTCCTGCTCGACCTTCATCTTTTCCTGCTGTCTGGTGCGCACCTCCGTCTGCAATTGCGTGAGGACCGCCTTTGCTTCGTCATCCGTTAACAGCAATTTGCCGCCTGCGAGAGCGTCTTTCAATCCCCTTAGAAGGATTGCTTGGTCCACCTCAACGGACTGCTGACGCAGGTTTGCAGCCAGGCCCTTACCCACATTCATTCCCACTGCGTAGCTAGTCTTGTCCTTCTGCGATTTGAGCGTAAGCGGGGCTTGGGTTTTTGGCTTGGTTGCTTGCCCGGTCTTAGCAGCCGGAGCTTTTTGCGCGCCCGCGGAGGGACCCGGCTGTGGCTTCGCTGCCGGAGCTTGTTGAGTACTTGTTGCGGGAGTCTGCTGCGCCGAGGCATTTCCAGGCAGCATTATTCCGGTGGCCAATAAACTTACTGCAACGACTATCAGTATTGGTGCGTTGGGTTTTCGCATGCGGCTATTTTCACATGGGTCAGCCCGCTCCGCAAACAGCTCCGCGGAATCGCCGAAGAGTTGTAGGCGAGTCGCCGAGGCGGGGAGAGAAGCGTATAATTCAAGACAGAGGTGAGTCCGCCAGACTTAAGCAAGTCCGCAAGATGACTCCCGGCCGATCTCAGTGACGAAAACGCAACACCAAGTCTCAACAGCAGAGCGCGCCTTGCTTGTGGGCGTGGGATGGAAGCGCGCGCCTCGATTCCCCGGCATGCCGGTTGGCGAGCAGGGCCGCGAATCGCTTCTGGAGCTGGTTGAGCTGGCGCGCAGCGCCGGCGCCGAAATCGCTGGGACGGTTTTCCAACTGCGAGAAGCTGCGGACCCTGCCACCTTGGTAGGGCGCGGCAAACTGGATGAGATTCGCGCGGAAGCCGCTGCACACCGGGCGCCGCTGATTATCTTCGACAGCAACCTTTCTCCCGTTCAGCAGCGAAACATCGAGGAAGCCACGGAACGCCGTGTAATTGACCGCACGCAACTTATTCTCGATATTTTCGCGCGGCATGCGCGCAGCCGAGAAGGCCAGTTGCAGGTCGAGCTGGCACAGCTGAATTACATGTTGCCACGGCTGACCGGCAAGGGAGCGGCGATGTCGCGCCTCGGCGGCAAGAGCGGCGGTGGCGGCGCGGGCGGAGCAGGCGGGGCGGGGCGCATCGGCGTGCGCGGTCCCGGTGAAAAGAAACTCGAAACGGACCGCCGCCGGATTCGCGACCGCGTCGGTAAAATCCAGAACAGTATTGAGGATGTGCGCAAGCAACGGGCGCTGCGGCGGGAAGCGCGCAACGCCGTCCCCCTCGGAACCATTGCGCTGGTGGGTTACACGAACGCCGGCAAGTCCACCTTGTTCAATGCTTTGAGCCGCGCCGAAGTACTGGTTTCCTCGAGGATGTTCGCTACGCTCGATCCGACGATTCGTGCGCTGCGCCTTCCCTCAAACCGCCGCGTCCTGGTCTCCGATACTGTCGGTTTCATACGTGACCTGCCAAAGGGATTGCTGACCGCGTTTCGCGCCACGCTTGAAGAAGTGCAGGAAGCTGCGTTGATTCTGCACGTGACTGATGTCTCCAATCCCCACCACGACGAATTCGACGAAGAAGTTGACAAAATATTGCGTGAACTTGGCGTCGATGGCCGCCCCAGGCTGCGCGTGCTGAATAAGGTCGATCGGCTTACTCCCGAAGAGCGAAAAGCCATCACCAACGCCGCGCAAAGAAACACGTGCGGTGCGCCAGTGCTGGTGTCTGCTCTCACGGGCGAAGGGATAGAGGAATTGTTGCGCCGCGTCGATGCTGAAATGCCTATCGATCCCGTTGAATCGCATTCCATTCGTCTGCCGCTTGCCGAAGGGCGCACGTTGGCGATGATTCATGCGCTGGGGCGCGTCCTGCACTCGGAAATTGACGATTCGCATATGCGGCTCGATGCGGAAGTACCGG
>WNGH01002031.1_pt1 | contig 19060 bp, 16 predicted proteins | sample 5400631 | NCBI WGS metagenome assembly WNGH01 (sample SAMN13153373, study PRJNA577476) | soil metagenome | isolation source: 115 cm soil or saprolite under Garry oak tree replicate 1 | place: USA:California | collected 2016-06-15
CACCTTGACAAAGCGACAAAATCCCTGTTATACTTATCTTGTACGAAAGTTATCGAATTCATGACTTGTAGAATATACGACTTCCATCGAATACCTTTGTTGAGAGAAACGTATGGACGTACAGAATCCGCCTGGTCGTGGTCGAACACCCACTGTAGAAATCGATGTTGGCGCCGCCTATGAGTTCTTAATGACACTGCATGTCATGACACTGCTTGCAACTCATGAGCCTGGGGACCTCGATTACGAGGTTGGCGAGGAATGGTTCAATGCTGTGCGTGCAAAAGCTTCCCCTGAATTGCTAACGGCCATCGATCAATTCGGTTTGAACTACTGCGGGATTTGGGAGCACTTATTCGGTCTTGCATATGATTGTTTACCCCCGAGAGATGTTTTATCGCTCATTGCCCACATCGAAGCGCTTGACCCATTTGAAGTGCGCTTGCACCTGTTTGGGTACTACCAGCGGAGCTTCCGCCGGACAACTCCGTTGGATATCATACTCCAGGCAGCTGAAGACGACCAGGAGGCACAGAGACAGTTTCTCAAAACATCTTTCCGTGATGATGCCGATTGGCAGGAGGTATTGCGCCATTTCTTCTCTATGGATGCAAGAACAACGAAAACCATGCTGCTGGACATCCTGCGGGGCTGGTATGACCAGGTCTTTCGCGACCAGGAGCAGCAAATACTGCCAATTCTTGAGCGTGATGCCGAGGCGAAACGCGCTTTGAAACAAACTATGACGGTTGAGCGCCTGGTTGAGACGGCTACCAATGGCCTCGAATATGTGCCTGAACCAGCTTTTCGTAAGGTATTACTCATTCCTAGCTACGTAATCCGACCCTGGAATGAACCCTCGGAATATCAGGACATAAAGATTTTTTGTTATCCGGTTGCCGATGAGAGTGTAGTAGAAGATGGCAACGTTCCGCCAGTGCGCCTCGTCAGGCTTTATAAGGCCCTGGCAGATGAGCGCAGATTACGCATCCTCAAGATGCTCATGACCAGAAGTTACTCTTTGCAGGAGCTGACCGATGAGTTTGGTATCGCTAAATCAACCATGCACCATCATCTTGCTACTCTGCGAACCGCCGGACTGGTACGTGCGCGGCCAGACGATAAGGTGTACAGCCTGCGCCAGGGTATGTTCTCTGAAGTATCTGAACTCCTGAATAAGTATCTGAAGGGTAAATCGTAAGCCGTTCTTGCACGGAAAGGAGATAGTAATGCATCCAGTATTCACTCAGGAAATGGCAAGGCAGCATAGAGAGGAACTGCTGCGCCGGGCTGCTATTGAGCAGGCTGCTCTTCATCTCATCGAGCAAGAAAACTCAAAGAGCTTTAGACGGATCTTTGCCTTTCTTGAGCCTTTGCACGATATGTCAACATTTTTGTCCAGAAGACCGGTCCTCATACAACGACGGAAGTATAGTGATATCGATTTTGATGAGATCAAGCACGAACTACAAGTGACCTTCGCTGCCATGCGGAAAGTGGGGTCTGAATGCGATGATCATTTCATCGAAGTGTTCATACGGAAACTCAGACGTGAGTTGCCATCTGCCGGCGAACTACTACTCGTAAAGATTCCTACGCCTGGTCAGCGCTTGCTGCTGGCAGTTGTCATAGCAGGTATCCTGGCGTCATCACTCGGCATGATGATGGGCATAAGCCAGGGCATCCTGCTTGGAGTAAGCCTGCTTTGTTTCGTCATTGTGGCTGCCGGCATCGTGCTGAAGAGCATCTAATCAGATTTAGCTTGCAAAGCTTCCTGGCCCGTGGGCTGAGTGAGTCTGACCGCGCTGGCTCGCAGCAGGAACAAAACGAGCAGACCGGCCAGGACATACATGAAACCCTGGATGTTCAGCACAGTCACAACACCCAGTAGATCACCCAGCACACCGGCGAGTGTCGTCCCAAGCAGCATGAGCAGTGCCGAGGTCGTCCCGACGGCGCCAAAGATACGCCCCCGGTATTCGTCTGTCACGGCGGTTTGAAGGAGTGTGTTCACTCCGGTGAGCATGCCCACTCCGGGTATGCCTACGAGAACGAAAAGGATCAGGGCTATCACAAATGCAGGATAGAACCTTGGGTAGTTGAATATGACGAGATCGATGAAGCCGAAGGCGATAGCGCCAAAACCAATCAGGTGGGCGGGTGAGACTTTGCGGGTGACATGGCCAATAAACATACCTCCTATCAGGCCGCCAACCGCTTGCGCACCCATCAACCAGCCAATTTGTAGCGCACCGCCGTGCAATATCTTATTGACGAACACAACGAATAGTACACCGAAAACGCCTTCACCGAGCGATGTGATTGCCAGCAATATGAACACGCCGTAGACATTACGCTCCTGTTTTATCAGCCGCAATCCCGCGAGCCACTCACGCCAGACCCTGATCCAGGGGTTTGCAAGCGTATCGGAGGCAGTCGAACTCTTTACTACCCTGGCGTCTAGCGCAATGAGTGTGATAAGCATAGCAGCAATAAGGAAGGAAGCGGCATCCAACAGCGCCACGCCATTCAACCCTAACAGTCCCGCCACGATACCTCCCAAAGGCGGGCCAATCAGGCGAGCAGCGTTCGAACTGAGCGAACCGAGTGAGTTAGCGCTCACCAGGTGTTCCTCGTCGACGAGGCGGGGCAGGAGGGCGCTTTCGGCGGGGATAAAAAACTGGGAGATGGCCGATTCGAGAAAGGCCACGACATAGACCACCCACAGCCATGCGATGGAATGCAGGAGGAGCAAAGGCAAAAGACCAAGCGCGAGCAAGAGGTTGGTGATCACCATGATGCGCTTGCGGTTCCAGCGATCCACAAACACTCCTGCCACGGAGCCGAGCGCCAGTCTGGGTACTATCTCTGCTATAAACATGGTGCTGGTCGCCAATGTCGAGCGAGTCAGGATATAGACGTAAATGGGCAGGCCTATCATCAACATCCAGTCACCGATCAAGGATATGAGTCCCGCGAACCAGAGCAGAGCAAAATTGCGCTGGCGCAGCGTAGCAAACATAGAGCAGCTCCTTTTCGAATGCGCCTATTCATGCATTTTTACAAAATGGTGATTTTCTCTAAATCATAGCATATTTTTGCCAATTATTTAGCAATATTACCATCGAAGAAAAGAAAAGTCAATCTTTTCACGTGTAGGAAATCAATTTGTTGATAATATTTGCTATGCTCGTTGCTGATTCATTTTGTAGCATTGCTAGCGAATCAGTGTGATGATTCCTGATATCCACTCATAATGCTTCTGGCGGGCCTGCGGCCCGCTTGGGGAGGAGAGAGTGAGCGAGGACACCTCGCGCTCCGGCAGGAGACTTCGTCCCCTGCACCCCTATTTCTGAGTGGCTCTCAAGATAATTCCTCTTGCGACGATCAGGCAGCATGCGCCCGACCTCATTGGCTTTCAAGAATGCCAGAGCAGGAATATGGATGCCTACCGCGAACAGCTTCCAGAGTACCAGTATGTGATGGGGCCAAAGACTGGTGAAGAAGATTTCTGGGACTACAACCCCATTTTCTGGAAAGCGGAGCGCTTTGCTCTTATCGACTCGGGCGGCTTCTGGCTGAGTCGAACACCCGATCACTGGTCAAAAGACTGGGGCACTGATGATGCTCATGGAGTCACCTGGGTGAAATTGCGCTGCACGAGGACCAATAGAGTCTTCCTGCACCTGAATACTCATTTCGAGCATATTAGCGAGCAATCACGTGTGGAGAGCTGCCGTCTGATCTTGCAAAAGGTAGGGGAGCTTCAGGAGGAACATCTTCCTGTGCTTCTGACAGGCGACTTTAACTCGAATCCCTGGGTTCCCGACTACGGTATGGTTGCGGAAACTACCTTTACTGATGCCAGTTACCATCTCTTTCTGGACAATGGCTTCACAGATACCTACATTGCAGCAGGCAAAGAAGACTCACTCACTTCCAATACCTATCACGGGTTTGAAGGGGTCCAGTACTCGGCGCTCCATGCTCACATGGCGTGGCGTATCGACTGGATTCTAACGCGAGGTGGCAGGCCGCCGCTGCAAACAATCGCATGTACTATCGTTCGCGATGCGTCTCCCCCGCTCTACCCGAGCGATCACTATCCCGTGCTGGCTGAGTTGCTGTTGTAGTATGCGCATGGGAGGAGCAGAGCTGGCCTCTGCTCCTCCTCATGGTAAGATACAGAAGTAGACGAATAGGGCGGGGAAACATGGCAGGGGCAAACACTGCTCCCACGATAAATCGGGGACCTACTACCATGAGACGCCTTTGCAAGCTGACGTATGCATGTCATGGTAGTGGCACCTCTTGCGGGTGCCATGCGCGATTATGACAAGGAAAACGTTCATGGATGAAGTTGTTATGCTGGCTGAGCTAGTAAAACGCTACTATGGTATGCAGGCAAGATTACTACGCCCGCTCAGCAGTGAATCGGGCAAGCGGATGTATCGCGTCGAAAGAGTGTTGGAGCAACCCTGGGTCCTGCGGGCATATCCACCGGAGAGCGAAGATAACATACAGGCACTTGTGACTGTGCTCTCGTTCCTTGAGCAGCACGAGTACCCGGCAGAACGGCTGGTTCGAGCAGAAGATGGCTCTTTTGTCGTCACGCACGATGGCTGGCGGCTGCTGGCGACAACCTTCGTCGAAGGCTCTACAGTGGATTATACGCCGCCAACCCTGCGTTTGCTCGGGGCAACGCTGGGGCGACTACATGCATTACAGCCGATAACTACAACCCCGGCAGCGTTGCCGCTAGCGCAAATGCGGCCGGTCAACGAGATCTCCTGGGCGTTGTCGCAAATCACCGGGGTCAAAGCGCAGGTGCCAAAACATCTGTATGCACGCTATGATACGCTCATTGCAGCGCTACATAGCATTCGCCTGGGTGAGGATTTGCCAAAGGTGGTGATCCACAATGATTGCCATTCTGGCAACGCGGTTCGCACAGCAGCGGAACAAGTGGTCCTGATCGATTGGGAAGGAGCGGGGCTCGGGCCTGCCGTCCTCGATGTAGGCTTTCTGCTGTCTTCGTGTGATACAGATTCTCCCTGGAGACCATCGCTTCTTCCTGACCCGGCGCGGGTCGCGGCAATTGTAGATGGTTACTGCCAGTACCATACGCTGACTCCCACATTCCGCAGTTTCAACCAGAGGGATTATATATTTTTTCATAAAGCGGCCCTAAGAGAGTTAGGATCAGCCGATGGACGGGTTGCAGGCGTAAGACGAGGACGAGCGAAGTTGCGGTAGTCTGTACATAGAGCAACTCAATACCTTCAAAACATTGAAAGACCCAACGCATCGTTGGGCGCGCCGTGGGCTTCTGCACTTGATCAGGGATCGTCTGCTGGGTCTCAGCCAGGCGGGAGCGGAGCCGAAACTCGGCTAAGCGATAGATCAGCAGGCACAGTACCATGATGAAGCTCAGCGCCATGACGCGCTCCGGCTTTTTCACAAAGACGGAGGAAGCCAGAAACAGCGGATCTTTCAAAAAGCGAAAGCCCCGCTCCGCGCCACCTTGTTCTTTGTAGGTCGTCACGAGTTGCTGGTCGGAGAGGACCGCTAGGTCTAGGACGTTAGTGCCGACGATCCAGCACGCCTTGCGCAGGGCTTCCTGCTCGACCTGCTCCTGATTGACGGTGACTGTGGTTGCAACCTGCCACTGATGGCTGGTTGGGCTGGCGTCTTTGCGTGGGCGCCCCTTCCCCGCATACTGCGGATGAGCCACCAGGTCACTATGCACCTGCAGCCACACGGGTTTGCCCTTCAGCTCCCGTTCCACAGCGGCTCGCGCGTCAACTTCACAGGCAAAGCGCCGCTTGGAGAGATGCCAGCACTTTTGCTCCCAGGTGGTCTGGGCTTTGCCCACCTGTCGCTGCAGAGTCTGCTGGGCGCGTTGGAGAGAAGCTTGCGTGCGCACGACGACCCAGCGTTCGCTCCCCTGCGGCAGGGCCATGTCGCGCGTGAACCAGTGCAGGGTGCCATCTTCGGACTGCTGCCAGGTCTCGCTGCCTTCCTGCAGGAGCGTTTTCACCTCGGTCAACGTCTCTGAGACCCGGCTGACCCACTGCACTCCAGCCTGATTCAGTTGCCTCATATTCGACTCGCTGTAGATGCCGTTATCGGCCACATACACACTGGCTTCCCCATCCGCCTCTCGCAATTGCTTCTGGATGGCCATGACTGCTGCGAGCAGGCTGACTTTGTCACTGCTGTTGCCATCGAGCGGCTGCAGGAACAGCGGAACATCCCCATCATGGGTAGTGGCCAGAGCCAACATCCACTGCTTCAGATCGTCGCGGTGGTCGCGCGAGTACCCATAGGTGATGGCGATCACGGCTGGCTCTGCTGCTGTCTCCTCTGCTCTGGCGTAGTCTCCACTCACCGAGAACGAGGTGGTATCGACATGCACCTGCTCGGCTTTGATCCCAAAGATGCGGCGGGCTTGACTCGCAATCCCCGCAAAGAGCTTGGTGAGATCGTGCGCGTACAACCAATCCAGCGTCCGCCCTAAACAATCATCGTTGAGCATCTCTGCCGTGATTCCCGCGCCCAGCAAATGCTCAACGGGCTTGTTGGCGAAGAACTGCCGCACCAAATACAACTGCCGATTGCTGAACCCTAACCCATTGAGCACCATCGCCACTGTTGCCGTTCCCACACTCACCTGTTGACGATTTCCGGGCTCTTGGGCATCCAGCCAGCTGGCCAGTCCGATCTCTTGGCACACTCCTGCTACGATCCCCAGATGATCCAGCCGTTCATTGATGTAGCTTTCCTCTAATAGCATCTCGAGCCTTCCTCTACAGTAGGCTCTACGCTACCAAATTCTCCAAAACCTGTCAATCAAACTGCGGAATGTGGGCTGACTTCCACAGAACTGGAGTATTTGCCGGATACCATCCGTTTTCGCGCCATCGTCTACGGCGCAGGTAGCTTTGCCGCCTCCATTGCCAGGGATGGAAGGGAAGATGAAGATTTGTGGTGGTGGAGACGCTACAGTGCGGCAGAAGAGATTGCGGAGCGCGCTAGCAAGCAATTTGAATCCAATCAGCCACGGGAAACACGCCGTGTTTCCCGTGGCTGATCATTTTACCCTTTCGCGGCGGCCTTTTCGCCTTTGCGCCGCTTCACCTTGACCTGGTGATCTTCTTCGTCTTTCTCCTGTGCTGTCTTCAGGGCCGGTACAAGTGCGGCATTGAGCACCTGCTTGATATCGGAGGCGTAGACGAACTTCATCTCCTCGCGCAGCTCTTTGGGCAAGTCTTCTAGCAGGTCTTGCTCGTTCTTCTTGGGCAGGATGACCGTGCGAATGCCCGAGCGGTAAGCTGCCAGCACCTTCTCCTTGGCGCCACCAATCGGCAGTACTTTGCCTCGTAGAGTGATTTCGCCTGTCATGGCGACATCGGAGCGTACCTTGCGGCCACTTGCCAGCGAGACCAGCACTGTGACCATCGTCACGCCTGCCGATGGCCCATCTTTGGGAATAGCCCCGGCGGGCACATGAATATGTACCTGCTGACCCTCAAAGACGTTCTGGGGTAAACCCAGCGCCTCGGCATTCGAGCGCACATAGCTGAGCGCAGCCATGGCTGATTCCTTCATCACATCGCCCAATTGCCCGGTCAACGTCAACTGGCCATCTTTCCCAGGCATTACGGCCGCCTCGATGAAGATGATCTCGCCTCCTACCGAGGTTACCACCAGGCCGGTGGCAATACCCGGGCGATCTATACGCTCGGCTGCCTCCTCAAAGAATCGCTGCCTTCCCAGGTATTCTGAGACCTGGTCGGCCGTTACATTGATCGGGGTCTCTCTGCCCTCGGCGATCTGCTTCGCTATCTTGCGGCAGAGCGAGCCGATCTCGCGCTCCAGGTTGCGTACGCCGGCCTCGCGTGTATAATCGCGTATGATGCGGCGCAATGTATCGTCGTCTAACGTCAGTTCGTCCTTCTTGAGGCCGTTGGCTTCAAGCTGCTTAGACAGCAGGTAGTTGCGAGCGATATGCAACTTCTGTTCTTCGGTATAGCCAGAGAGTTCCAGGATCTCCATGCGATCGCGTAACGCCGCCGGAATGGGCTCCAGCGAGTTGGCTGTGGCGATAAACATCACTCTGGAAAGGTCGAAGGCCAGGTCCAGGTAGTTATCGCGGAAGTTATAATTCTGCTCAGGGTCCAGCACTTCCAGCAGCGCGGAGGAAGGATCACCGCGCCAATCAGCCCCGACTTTGTCCACCTCATCCAGCATCATCACGGGATCATTAGACTCGACGCGGCGCAGTGTTTGAATAATGCGTCCCGGCATCGCCCCAATGTAGGTGCGGCGATGCCCGCGAATCTCGGCCTCGTCACGAATGCCACCGAGAGACATGCGTGCGAACTTGCGCCCCAGGGCCCGCGCTATAGATTGTCCCAGCGATGTCTTGCCGACGCCGGGAGGACCCACAAAACAAAGAATCGGCTCGCGGTTGATCTGCCGGCGCGCCTCTGCTGACTGGAGCGGCTGTGTAAGACGCCGCCCGTTGCCTGCCGTACTCGTTTCCTCTGCGGCCACCTCTGCATCGTGTTGTGCGTGTTCGGCCAGGCGCTCTTCTTTCAGGCGGCGGACCGCCAGGTACTCAAGGATGCGGTCTTTGATCTTCTCCAGGTCGTAATGATCCTGGTCGAGCACCTGCCGCGCTCTTGGTACATCTATCTCCTCACCTGTACTCTTACTCCAGGGCAGGCTTGTCAGTAGCTCCAGGTAGGTGCGAATGATACTATATTCGGGTGAGACGGTTGGCAACTTCTCAAGGCGAGAGAGTTCGCGATTTGCCTCTTTCAAGGCCTCTTCCGGCATTCTGGCCTCTTCGATTTTCTGGCGCAGCTCATTGACGGTGGCCTGTTCTTCGCTTTCCTCGCCCAATTCCCGCTGGATTGCCTTGAGCTGTTCGCGCAGCAGGTATTCCCGCTGCACTTTGGTCATCTCTTCCTGTGCGCTTGTCTGGATCTTCTTCCCTAGCTCGAGGATCTCAAGCTCATGAGTCAGGTAGCTACTCAGTTCTTGCAGCTTGGCACGCACCGAGTCAAGCTCCAGTAGCTTCTGGCGCTGCTCCAGTTCCATCTGCACAAAGGTAGCGATGATATAGACGACCTGGCGCGGCTCTTCTAAATTTAGCGCGTGGGCGGCAACCCCCTCTGGCATGTATTGCACAAGCGTGATCAATCTCTGGAAGTAACTGATTACGTTGCGCTTGATGGCCTCTGTTTCCTTGTCCTCTTCCTCCACGTCTGGTCGGACCGTCACATGAGCTGCCAGGTAGGGCTTTTCTTGCGTGAACTCGCCAATCTCGACGCGTTCCAGACCCTGCACATATATCTGAATGTTGCCGTCGGGCATGCGAATCATGCGCACAACACGCGATACCGTGCCGGTATTAAAGATGTCCCTGGGTCCTGCTTGCTCTATGTCGCTAGATTTCTGTGCCACCAGTACAACCATGCGATTGCTGCGCATCACGTCGTCAATGAGGCGAATAGAGCGCTCCTGGCCAACGCCCAATGACTGCACAGAGAGAGGATAGACGACAGTGTCTTTCAATGGCAAAACAGGCAAGATCTCAGGAATGCTCGATTCTTCTTCGTCTCCTGTGTCGCGGGGCGCCTCTTGCTCCCCGGTAGTATATTCGTCCCCGGCGGAACTCTCCTCCTGATCACGGCTCTCACGCGAATCGTCTGGCTTTTCCTCCTCAATATTGGCCTGTTCTTCTGTATCAGGATTCTCCTGTGTGTCTGGAACACTGACAGGTAGTGTTTCTTCTGCCTGGCCTGTCTCTTTCGACTCCTGGCTAGCTTGATCTTTCTGCATAAAACCTTCTCAATCTGGACGACTACAAGAGGCAACATTTAGGATGACGTGCCCTCTTGGTTCCATGCCGCTCCCACTTTTATGGGTTATTTCCTCTCTAAGTTCCTTGAATATGCAAACGCTCTGGCTTGTTTTGAGGTAACTTGGGAAGGTCCACCCACAGGAACCCATTTTCATAGCGTGCCGTTACTGCCTCGCGGTCAATTGGTTGAGGCACAAGGACGACGAAACGGAATGGGCCATAGCGGATCTGCGCTTCCTGATAATAGAGGTTTTCCCCGTGTTCATGGTCATCACGCCGCTCGCCACTCACCACAAGGGCATCTTCATAGAGGGTAACCTCGATCTCCTCTTCACTCATCCCGGCCAGTTCGATTTTTACCGTCATGCTTTCCGCTGACTCGTGTATGTCGGCTAGAGGCCGCCATGTTACCGAACGTTGAGTGAGCTGGCTTTGTCGTAGAGCTTCCTGCAGCAGTTGTCGATAATGATGTTCTAACTGCTGCTGTGAGCCATCGGTATAACGATAAGTCACATAACGGTAACGCATGCGCATAGTTTGTTACCTCAAAAAAAAGAAAATGGCAAAGGGTACAAAAACAGGGTGCTTTGTCTTTCGCCCTATGCCATTACTGCATTCCAAGTAAACACATGCTTTAATCAGAGTATTGGGAGGTCCTTTTCTCCTTCAGCAAGAGCTTTCTGACATTCGGGACAGAGGTATTCAAACTCAGAATGACTGTCCGAAAGCACATCGCTTTGGATAATACGCGCATAGCGTAGACGTGTAGCTTTGTTACACCTTGCACAATTGACGTATGTTTCCGAGATGGCGGTTCGTCGGGTTCCAAGAACATCTTCCTGCATAACCGACCTCTGCCTTTCTTTTGTGTTTCAGTAGTCACAAAGGACTGTTGACAGGTAGCAAACTGGAGACGTAATTGTATCACCAGCGTATTCATTATGGCATGTGACAGAGAAAATTGCAAGGTGTTTGGCCGCATAGCGATGGTTTTACTTATTTCCTTGCGGTTTTCTTGACCCTTTGCTATAATGCAAACAAGTGATACTCGACACTGCTATTTTGACCGCTGAGCAACATAGTGCGTGATTGCTATCAATATCAACAAAGGCAAGCAAATGATCACGCAAGCAATCAAACGCTGGCTAAGCCAAATGTTGGCATGGTGGCCCTGGAGATCATCCGCGAAGACTGAATATGCTCCTACCACTGACTCTTTAAACAAGGGAGCCATACAGGGAGCGACGACGTGGCCGGCGACTGATGGCGTTGGAGTTGCATCCCAGCCCGAGATTGCTCCTCGCCGTCCGACTATCGAGGCATGGCCTGAACGTATTGTCCAGCCCTACCCACCGGCTCTGGAAGAACGAACTGAGTCACTGCCCCCGCCACTTGCAGAAAAGGCCAGAGAAGCCACACCTGACGCCCGTGAAGACCGGTCTTCTACTATTTCTCCTACGCCAGAAAAACATTTAGAGTTCCTACGCTTTCTGGTCAAGCGCGGCATTGTCAATGAAGGCTTTGCCGAAGGAAAAGTACCGGACCAGTACAGGAGAGAGTCGTGAGGTACCCCCACACCCCTACATGTTGTGAACCGATATCGTCTTACATGTAGGGGCGGCCCTTGCGGTCGCCCTGCAAGTCGCCCGCGCCGCCTAGGGCGTGGGCAAGGGTCGCCCGTGCCGCCCCAGGGCGGGGGCAAGCCCCGCCCCTACATTTCGTGAACTACTCCGTGGTTGCTGGCCGGGGCTGCGTTTCTTTTTCGGGAGCGGCCCGGTATCCATTCTGCGGCAGCTCGATCTTCTGATCCTCTTCAGCCATCTGCTGTAGAACGCGCTGTCGCACGAATAAATAACTGGCAACAATGGCAGCAGTGAGGCCAACACTAAAGCCAAAGATGGCCCAGAAACTACCTTTTTGTTTACGTACAGGCTCTAGCAAGCCTTCACCACGCTCGGCCAGGTCTTGCGCGGCCTTGCTACTACGTTTTGCTATGCCGGAAGTGATCTTACTGCTGCGCTCCACGAGTTCGTCCGTCAGCTGGCTGCCGCGTTTCACCAGCTTACTGCCGCGCTCTGAGAGTTCTTCGGTCAGGTGCTCACCGCGTTTGAGCATTTCGCGACGCCATTCTTCGCCCACTTTACGCATTTGCTCTGCAATCTTGAGGCTCTGTTCGGCATTCTCATTGAGCGCTACACGCAACTGCACCGCCTGCGCCTGCAATTGACGAGCCTGTTCCTGCAACTGCCGGGATTGCTCTGCAGCAAGTTGACGGCTGGCCTGCGCCAGCTCATCCAGTCGCTGGCGAGCAGCGGTTTGTGTAGTAACTGCAGTATTTTGTAACTCCTGCGAACGCTGGCGCAACCGTTCTACGATGGTATTGGCGATTGGGCCCAGCACAGTAAGCGCGAGTAGCGCTACACGTAGCCAGCGGCTTCCCTCTCGTTCGTTGTTCTGATTGTTCGTCTGCATATGATAGTTTCTCCTCTATGCGCTCTCCCTAACGTTCAATTTGATTCGGTTTCGCTCAATCTCAAGCAAGGCATACAGATAGTATCCACACCCGTGTAGTAGCCTGGAAGAGATCGAACGCAACATGAGGCACACAAATCATAGTATGTCAGGTTGAGCCGTTATATGTCAAGGCAAGTGAGGGCGCCAGTGATCCTTAGAAGTCCTCGATAGCAGACTCGCTCAGACGCAGTACCAGGCGGCAGAAATGGAGCATCGCTGCGGCAGATTCTAAATAAGCTTCGTCGCTGGCCGTGGCTAGCTGACTTGCTGCTGCCTGGCGGCGTAGGGCACGCAGAACTACCATCACATCTTCCTTGGATGACTTGTCGAGATCGCCTCGCTGCATCAAACGAATCACCTGCGAGACTATTGAGTCGACTTCGCGGCGCATCATGCTCAAGTCATTCAGCCAGGCATCATCGTCTTCTGGCATACCACTATCCGCCGACCCATCATCCCAAAATAAATCGTCTGCGGCCTGCTCGCGCCATGTAGTGTCACTGCGTATCCCCTTGCGCGTTGGTTGGAGGTGAGTCTTGGGTTCTTCCTGTGTTACCCCTAGCTCATTCAGGAGGATAGCCAGTTCTTCTTCCCAGCCGGCCATAGAGACCCTTCCTTTCAATGACATGTGTGAGAGATTTCTTACATGTCCACACATATGCAATGAATGACTCTTTGTGAAACAACCACAAAACCACGTTGTCGGAGTATTCTGGCAACGCTTCGTCTGGCCAGTCTTCTCGTATTCCAAGACTAGGATACCAGATGTGTCAAGACAGAAACGCAGGGAAGCAGGCAGCGCCAGATGCAATACATTTACGCTGGCAGCACGATCGCCGGGAGATGAGGAAGGACGGGCCATACGGCCGTCACAATGAGCGCAACAACCAGCCAGAGCGTGAAGTATACCTCGAGCGCTATCGTCTGTCGCATTGCCAGGTGCAAGCCAGCAGGCGTATCTGTACGCAGCACGCCACTTATCGCCACTGCCAATGTAGGCAGTGTCCATAGGGTGAGGAGGAGAAGGTGCGGTGCATTCTTTGGGAGCGCCAGCACAATAATCAACGTATACGCTGCTGCCAGGAACAGCAAGTACAGAATGCGACTCCAGCGTAAACCCAGCAGTGAAGTAAGGGTGTGTTTTCCCGCTTGAGCGTCGCTTTCGGCATCGCGCATATCATTGAGATGGATCACAGCCGTCGCCAGCAAGCCAAGTGGAATACTGTAAAGAAGCACACTACGATCGAGGTGGCCGGTCTGCACCATATATGCTCCAAGCGTGATCAGCGGGCCAAAAACTGCGAAGCAGACTAATTCACCAAGAGCGAGCGCAGAGAGCGACCGGGACGTCGCACTATAGAAGTAGGCGCAGAGGAGCCCGGTGAAACCAATCAGGTAGGTGAGTAATCCACCTGAAAAGGCTGTAATTGCGCCAAATAAAACACCCAGTCCCAGGGCAGTGAGTCCAGCATACAGCACGTGTGTAGGTCGAATAAGGCCTTGTTGGATCAGCCCACCGGGACCAAGTGGATTGCTTATATCGATCCCTCTGAGATAGTCGTAATAGTCATTAACCAGGTTCGCTCCTACCTGGAGTAGTGCTACTGTAACGATAGTAGCAATGAAGCGTTGGGGGTGAAAATGTCCAAGTGGAGTTTTCGATGAGACACTCTGTATCCAGGCCAGTACGGTACCGACTACGACAGGCAAAAGCGAAAGGGCAAAGTAGGCGGGACGAATGCCATCCCACCACACATGGAGCCACTCGACCAGACTGCGGCGGTATTCTGCTGGCTGCACTACCAGCGGCACCGGCACCATTACGGCTTGGGTGGCGGCTACCGAGTGGACAGAGACTTCGGGTTGAAGTGTATTGATAGTCTGAAGTGATCCCAGTGGTATCGTTGGGACTTCTTCTGCTTGCACCGAATCCGCCTTGACAACTTTAGGGCCAGGCACCGGGACGCCATCCGCCGAACCTTTATTTTGCATAAGTTTGCATATGCCCCTTTCAGTATGTTTTTAAGGAATAGATATCCTGAAAGTATTACATCTTATAGACGAGAAATTGCCTCTGCCAGAAATACGCCTGACTATTAATATCAGTATACAGTCCAGAGAATCATTCACCTTTTTGGCTGTTCCGCCGTGCCTTCATGCGCAAATTGACTACTTGGCTGGAAAAGGATAGAGCTACGAGGTGTGGTACTCTTGCAATGCTTGTTGCAAGGCAAGCATTGTCTTCTGTAACTGCGCCTGCCCTGCCGCTGTAGTCAGGTCTCCACGTGTCTTTTCCAATATTCCTCTTGCAGCATCCGTCGTGCGCCGCAGGCCTGCTGTAACGGCATCAGGAAAATCGATGCTGGTAAGGAGAGCATAGATGTCGTCCATGTAGCCCAGGAACAGCTCACAGCTATCGATGTTGCCCCGGCGCAATTGGTCCAGCAGGTAGCGTCTGAGTTCTCCTACGGCCTCTCCCAGCCCATTGAGATAGGCTGCCCAACCAATAGAGAGTTCCTGGGCTATAGGTAGGGGGCGACCCTGAACGAGTGCTGCGAAGGTCATGGCCTCGGCATATTCTTTCTGGGCGTCCTGTACGAAACCTGCGTAGAAGATATCTTGATGGTCCAGCAGGTCCAGTCTCATCTCTGCAAGCAGTGCCGCTGCTTGTGACATCAGTTCCCCGGCAGTATGGAACTCCTGTCGATGAGTTGCGCGGATACTATTGGCGCAACAACGAATGGCAGCCCGCGACCTGGGGAGTGCCCGCTCTCGCGCTGCATGCTTAAGCGTTAAATGTTCAATTGCTGCCTGGCCAACCTGATCCAGATTGTCGGTCATGAATGACCCCCTGTCCGTTTTCCACGACAAGCATAGCACGTAAGCCCGGCATCCGCAAGAGGTCTAACCTGGCAGGGCAACCTTCGCATCCACCCTGCCTGGAGGAACAGTAATGCCCATTAGAGCAATCGATAAACATCGATCTCTGGCGGAAAGCTCATGCTACTCAGGTCACCCACCCAGAAGAGTTGTTTCATCATTTCAGCGATGGCGTATAGCAGGTGTTGCTGGGCTGCCTCACGGCCACGTTCGAAAGCAGGGCCGCCACGATAGGCTGCCAGGGCTGAGAACCAGGGGTTCACAGGAGACCTCTCGCTCATGCGCACGATATACATCTCCATTTTCAACGCACCACTTTCAACAGGAACCATAATGCGCAGTTGCGGCTCCTGCTTGATGATATCCAGGCGATAGAAAACCCCGTAGTGGTCGCGCGATGCCTGGAAGATTGAGACTTCCGGAATGGAGTTCTCATCAAACTGTTCGTGCTTTGAGCGTTCCATCTCTACTCCTAAATCCGCCAGGAAGTTTTCAAGCTGCTCATCAATATTCATGTTCTCTACCTCTCTGCACCTTCCTATGTGCATTCTCACCAAAGCTTTTGGGAAAAGAGAAGAAGGTGCGAGGACGCCTCGCGCTCCGGCAGGGGATTCCTCTTCACTCCTTTTCCACATCAAACAATCATCACCTCATTATTCCCTGCCTGCTGGCAAAAAGCGGAAAAAGTGAAAATATGTTCCCCTTTTCGGCTATGCTACAATAGGGGCGTATGCTGTCATACTTTAAGACGAGGAGCTAGAGATGGTTTCTGTTGGTGTCATCGGCAGTGGTGCCTGGGGCACCACACTTGCCCTGCTGCTGGCACGCAAAGGCAGCGTGACCACCCTCTGGGAGCATCGACCTGAGCGAGCCATGCAGATGCAACAGCAGCGAGAGAACACGTTTTTCTTGCCTGGCTGTCATTTTCCAGATACGCTGCGTGTCACCTCGGATATCGTGGAAGGTACCCAAAATAAGGACATACTCTTGTTCGTCACCCCTTCGCAGCGCATGCGGGAGAACGTGCGCTTACTTGCTCCTTATATTGAACAAGAGACCCTGCTGGTGAGCGCCAGCAAGGGCATCGAAATAGACAGCCTCAAACGCATGACGGAGATCATTTGCGAGATCATGCCTCCGGCTCGCAGCCGGGTTGCGGCGCTTAGTGGCCCAAATATCTCGCGCGAGGTGGCCGAAGAAAAGCCGACTGCCGCCGTCGTAGCTGCTTACGAGCAAGAGATAGCGGTGCGCGCGCGTTCAATCCTCAGTACTGCGCATTTCCGTATCTATACAGCGGACGATGTAATTGGCGTTGAGCTGGGCGGGGCGCTCAAAAATATCATCGCTATTGGCGCGGGTTTCAATGACGGCATGGGTTATGGCGATAATGCAAAAGCTGCTTTTGTAACGCGGGGTCTGGCAGAAATAGCGCGCCTGGGAGTTGCTGCCGGGGCCAATCCGCTCACCTTCTCGGGCCTGGCTGGTATGGGCGATCTGATCGCCACCTGCGCCAGCTCCTTGAGCCGCAACCACGAGCTCGGACGACGATTGGCGGCGGGCGAGAAACTGGAGGAGATACTGGCCTCAACGCGCACTGTAGCAGAAGGCATCTCTACTACCAGGGCAGCGCTACAAATGGCGGCACGCTACCACGTTGAGATGCCGATTACGCAACAACTCAGCCTGGTTCTCTTTGAAGGGCATGATCCCCGTAGAGCCGTGCCAGAGTTGATGATGCGCGACCTCAAAGGCGAATTAGACCCGTGAGGCCCGGTTAGAGTATGTGGAATGCTTTCCCATACAGGAGTCTTTATTCACACAATCCCTTGCCGGATAGCATAAGCAACTGCGGCAGCACGCCCTGGGACATCGAGCTTGACAAAAATATTGCTCAGGTGACGATTGACTGTGCGCGGACTTATCACCAGTACCTCGGCGACCTCGCGGTCTGTATGCCCTTCAGCTACCAGGCACAGCACTTCCAGTTCCCGCCCCGTGAGGTGAAGTACGAGCCTGTTGCCTGCTTCCCACTTCTCTATGTGGGGGATAGATATCGAACTGCGTGAAGCCTGCCCCTGGGTCGCTGGCTGGGTATTTTGTCTCGGGGATAAACCTGTCAAGGGAGTGTGTAATGCCTGCGCGCCATCCCGTTGCTCTAATTCACGCACCCCTTTTTGTACCGTGTCCACCAGGCTGGCAGCACGCTGCATGTGGTAGCGTAGAAAGAGTTCCCGTGCGCGATCGCACAGATCATGCAAGTGCGTTGGGGTGTGATCTGTCACAAGGGTGATCGTACCGCTACGCAGCAGTTCTGCTCGCGCCTGCTCATAGTAGATTGCAGCCTCTTCAGGCTCGTTACTGGCGCGCTGGCAGAGCGCCAGGCCGTCCTCAAAGGCCTGCTCTGCCGTCTCCCAATCGCCTGCCTGCGTGGCTACCACGCCCAATATGCGATCAACCGAAGTGCCATAGTACATAAAGCCACGCATTGAGCGCATCCGCTCGATGTAGGCAGCAGCTCGTACATGCGCCTCAATATGCAAATACCCTTCTGCGAGGAAGGGGATATAGAAATTGCCGGCCAGCCCAGGTGGTTCGGGGATGGCGGCTGCCCGGTCAAGCTGTTCCTGAGCGGCTTTCCCGCGCCCGGTCACCGCGAGAAAATGCCCATAAAGCGCTGTTGCCCCGGCAATCCACTCGGTTATCGAAGCTGCCTGGATGCTCGCCTGAAAAAACCGTTCCGCTTCGGGCCAGTTACCAATGCGGAACTGTAACTCTGCCTGCGCCAGCAGCGCATTTGGTTTGAGACGCGCATCGTTGTTTGCCAGCGCCTCTTGCAGCGCCTGTTGCAGGCGCGCGTCGCTGCTCGCCCAGTCGCCTTGAGCAAGTGCCATCACGCCCTGATTCCAGTACAACAGGCCCAGGATACCGCGCGCTCCATAGCGGCGAGCCCGTTCAAAGCTGCGCAGCGTGCAGAGACGCGCGTGCTCCATCTCTCCCAGCGCCTGGTATACGATGCCCAGTACCTGGTCTACCAGCGCCGCGCGGAAAGGGTCGCCTATTGATACATAGAGCGAGTGGGCTTGCTCCTGGAAACGAATAGCCTCGTGGATGTGCTCACCCCAGCCACGCAGCCAGCCCAATAACTGCAAGGCAAATGCCTGGCTCCCACGGTCTCCGCTGTATGTCGCCAGCTGGTGTGATCGCCACAGCTCTGCTTCGGCTTCTTGCGTACGGCCAAGCATTATATCGAGTGTAGCTTGCGCTTGCAAAAGCAGGATGTGCTCGTTAGTACTCGTGAGCTGCAGGGCCATGCTGCCAGTTGGGAAGCTGCGTCCTGGAAACCAGCGCACCTGTGTTGCCTCCTCAAACGCCGCATTTGTTGCTCTTTCAGTCTCTGCTACAGCGTTAAATGCGCTAGATGCCGCTTGAAGATGGGCCATCGTCTGATCATATTTGCCTTGCATACGGTAGACATCCGCCAGCAAGCGATTCACCTGTGCCAACAACAATGACTCCGTGTATCCTGTTCCGGTCCCGCGTAAGTCTTGTAGCGCATGTTGAAAAGCAAGCGCGGCCTGCTCGAGCTCCCCTAGTTTGAACCAGCTTTCACCGATCGACAGGTAGAGTTGCGCGGGCGCCGGCAGGTGACCGCCCGGGCCAGATGGACCTGCCTGTGTGGATGGATCTTGTACCAGCCTCAACACTGTACGAAAGTGGCCAATAGCTTCTCGATGAGCCTGCTGGCGTACTGCATCCTCACCTGCAAGCAGACTCCAGCGTAATGCTCTTTGC
>WNGH01006880.1_pt1 | contig 19060 bp, 11 predicted proteins | sample 5400631 | NCBI WGS metagenome assembly WNGH01 (sample SAMN13153373, study PRJNA577476) | soil metagenome | isolation source: 115 cm soil or saprolite under Garry oak tree replicate 1 | place: USA:California | collected 2016-06-15
CGGGCCAGCAGGGTCTGGGGGGGATCGTCCCCCCGGATCAACACCCCCCTGCCGTATTCGGCCGCGCCGGTCCGCTCGACCGTGCCGCCCAGGCCGGCCACCATCAGCTGGAAGCCGTAGCAGATGCCCAGGACCGGCACCCCGGCCCCGAACAGCCCGGCCGGGGCGGGCGGCGCGCCGTCCGCGTAGACCGACGAGGGGCCGCCGGACAAGATGATCGCCTTGGGCCGCCTGGCCAGCATCTCGTCCACCGGCATCGTGGCCGGGACGATCTCGGAGTAGACGTGGCACTCGCGCACCCGGCGGGCGATCAGCTGCGCGTACTGCGCGCCGAAGTCGACCACGAGAACGGTGTCAAAGCCACCGGGCACGCTGACCGCCTCTCACTGTGCGCCGCCTTCTTCCGCGGCCTTTGAGTCTAGCCGGACCTGACCAGCAGGAACCGTGACATCAGGAGGGCTGGCCGGGACGGCGGAGGCCGGGACGCTGGGGGCCGGGACGCTGGCGGTGACGCGGAGCCGGGCGATGCGGCGGCCGTCGAGCTCGGTCACGGTGATGGTACGGCCCGCCACCTGGACGCTGTCCCCCTCGGACGGCAGGTCGCCGAGGGCGGCCAGGACGTAGCCCGCGACGGTCTCGTACGGGCCCTCGGGCAGCTCGATGCCGGTCTGCTCGGTGAACTCGTCCAGGTTGAGCAGGCCGTCGACCTCCACCTCGCCGGTCGGCAGCCCGGTGGCGTGGTCCTGCTCGACGTCGTACTCGTCCCTGATGTCGCCGATCAGCTCCTCGACCAGGTCCTCCAGGGTGACGATGCCGGCCGTGCCGCCGTAGTCGTCCACCACGATGGCCAGGTGCGCCCGCTCGCGGCGCATCTCGGACAGCGAGGAGAGCACCGTCTTGCTGATCGGCAGGAACTTCACCTGGCGGCTGATCCGGCTGACCGGCACCGGCCCCTGGGCCACGCCGGGCCCGAGCAGGTCCCGGACGTGCACGAAGCCGATCACGTTGTCGTAGGTGTCCTGGTAGACCGGCAGCCGCGAATGCGGCACGCCCGCCGCGATGGCGGCGGCCTCGGCGACCGGCGTCTCCGCGTCCAGGAAGACCACCTCGGTGCGCGGCACCAGGACCTCGCGGATCTGCCGCTTGCCCGCGTCGAAGACCTCGCCGACGATGTGCCGCTCGTCCTGGCTGAGCGTCTGGGTGCTGGTCACCAGCTCGCGCACTTCCTGCTCGGTCATGGCCTGGCGGCCGACCCGGGGATCGCCGCCCAGGACCGCGACGACCAGGTTGGTGGTCACGGTCAGCAGCCAGACCACCGGCCGGGCCAGGGTGGCGATCCGGTCAAGCAGCGGCGCGGCCAGCAGCGCCAGCCGGGGGGCGCGCTGCAGCCCGATCCGCTTGGGGGCGAGCTCGCCCAGGATCAGGCTGACGAACGTGATGCCGATGGTCACCGCGACGAACGAGACCGGGCCCGCCCAGACCGCCAGCATGTGCTGCCGGATCAGCCAGGACTTCAGGGCGCCGGCCAGCGTCTCGGCCCCGTAGGCCCCGGTGACCAGGGTGGCCAGGGTGACGCCGATCTGCACGGAGGAGAAGAACCGGTTCGGGTCCTGCGCCAGCCGCGCCGCGCGCTGGCCGCGCTTGCCGCGCTTGGCCAGCGCCCTGACCTGGCCTTCGCGCAGCGATACGAGGGCCATCTCCGAGGCTGCGAAGAACCCGCCGATGCACGCGATGACCAGCACGATGATGATTTCCAGGACGACTTTGCTCATTTTCTTTCTGCCGCTGGCGTGATGTGTCTGGCCAGTCTAGAGGGGATAACGTATTGATCCCGTGGGCACGCAATCGATCTGGAAGTCCAGCGGCCGGCTGGCGGATGGGCGCGAGATCGTCTACTTCGACGAGGCGCCCGGACTCGGCCGTGCCGAGATCAAGGACACCAGGCCGCTGCCGCCACGGTCGCCCGGACCGCCGCTGCCCGCCGGGGCGCCGGACTGGGGGATCCGCTGGGACCCGCTGGCCGGGGAGTGGGTGGTGATCGCCGCGGCCCGCCAGGACCGGACCTTCCTGCCGCCGCCCGACCAGTGCCCGCTCGACCCGTCGGCACCGGGGCGGCCCACCGAGATACCGGCGGACAGCTACGACGTGGTGGTGTTCGAGAACCGGTTCCCGTCGCTGGCCGAACCGCTCGGCCGGTGCGAGGTGGTCTGCTTCACCTCCGCTCACGACTCCTCGTTCACCCAGCTCACCCCGCGGCGGGTCCGTACCGTGCTGGAGGCCTGGGTGGACCGGACGCAGGCGCTGAGCGCGCTGCCCGAGACCAGGCAGGTGTACTGCTTCGAGAACCGGGGCGAGGAGATCGGCGTCACGCTGCACCACCCGCACGGGCAGATCTACGCGTTCCCGTTCGTCGCGCCTCGGCTGGCCCAGATGGTGGCGCAGGCCCGCGACTACGCGAGCGCTCACCCGGGCGGGAACCTGTTCGACGACCTGGTGACGGCCGAGCTCCGGACCGGGACCCGCCTCGTCACCCGGAACGAGCACTGGATCGCGTTCGTGCCCGAGGCGGCGCGCTGGCCGTACGAGGTGCGGATCTTCCCCGCCGCCCGGGTGCCCGACCTGACCGCCCTCGGCGGCGCCGCCAGGGACGCGTTCGGGCCGCTCTACCTGGACGTGCTGCGCCGTTTCGACGCGCTGTTCGGCCGGCCCGCGCCGTACATCGCCGCCTGGCACCAGGCCCCGGCCGGGTTCGACGAGGCACGCCGCCAGTTCGCCGCGCACCTTCAGGTACTGTCGGTCCGGCGCGCGGCCGGCAAGCTGAAGTACCTGGCCGGCACGGAATCCGGCATGGGCGTGTGGATCAACGACATCGTCCCTGAAGAGGCGGCGCAACGGCTCAGGGAGGCCTGATGAGAGTGCTTGTCACCGGCGGTGCCGGATACATCGGCAGCGTCGTCGCCGCGCAGCTGGCCGCGGCCGGGCACGAGGTCACCGTGCTCGACGACCTGTCCACCGGGTTCGCCGACGCCGTGCCGCCCGGCGCCACGTTCGTCAAGGGCACGCTGCGCGACTGCGCGGCCGAGGTGCTCTCCGACGGAGCCGAGGCGGTGCTGCACTTCGCGGCCAAGTCACTGGTCGGCGAGTCGGTGGCGGACCCGGCCAAGTACTGGTCGAACAACCTGGGCGGCACGGTCGCGCTGCTCGAGGCGATGCGCGAGATGCGGGTCCGCACGATCGTGTTCTCCTCCACCGCGGCCGTCTACGGCGAGCCCGAGCGCACGCCGGTCACCGAGACCGACCCGACCCGCCCGACCAGCCCCTACGGCGCGTCCAAGCTCGCCGTGGACACCACCCTGACGGAGTTCTGCCGGCTGTACGGGTTCGGCGCGGTCAGCCTGCGCTACTTCAACGTGGCCGGCGCCCACCAGGCCGCCGACGGCCGCTGGCTGGGCGAGCGGCACAACCCGGAGACCCATCTCATCCCCAACGTGCTGGCCGGCGTGACGCAGGGCCGCCCCGTGCAGATCTTCGGCGACGACTACCCCACCCCGGACGGGACCTGCGTCCGGGACTACATCCACGTCACCGACCTGGCCGACGCGCACTTGCGCGCGCTGGCAGCCTGCCGTCCCGGCCAGCACCGCATCTACAACCTGGGCAACGGGGCGGGCTTCTCGGTTCGCGAGGTGATCGAGGTGTGCCGCGAGGTCACCGGGGCCGACATCGGCGCGGACGTCGGCCCGCGCCGGGCCGGCGACCCGGCCGTGCTGGTCGCCTCGTCCGCGAAGATCCAGTCCGAGCTGGGCTGGCGGGCGGAGAAGGACCTGCGCGCCATGGCCGGCGACGCCTGGCGGTTCACCGTTTCCCGCAGTCAGCGGTGAGGGCGGCTCAGCTCTTCCGGGAGCGGTTCGGCGGGGAGCCGGACGGCGTGTGGCTGGCCCCGGGACGGGCCAACCTGATGGGCGAGCACACCGACTACAACGAGGGGTACGTGCTCCCGTTCGCGCTCAGCCAGGGCGTCACGGCCGCGGCGGCGCGGCGGCCCGGCCCCGGATCGCGGCGGCTGACGCTGTGCTCCAGGCAGGAGCCCGCGGCTCCGGTGGAGGTCGACCTCGACGGCCTGGCGCCCGGCCAGGTGACCGGCTGGGCCGCCTACCCGGCCGGCGTCGCCTGGGCGCTCGAGGCCGCCGGGCACCGGGTACCCGGCGCCTGCGTCGCCATCGACTCCGACGTCCCCGCGGGCGCCGGCCTGTCCTCCTCGGCCGCCCTGGAGTGCGCGACCGCGCTGGCCCTGACCGAACTGGGCGAGCTGGCGGTCCCCCGCGCCGACCTGGTCACGCTCGCCCGCCGGGCCGAGAACGAGTTCGTCGGGGTGCCGACCGGCATCATGGACCAGTCCGCCTCGCTGCTCTGCCGGGCCGGGCACGCGCTGCTGCTCGACTGCCGCTCGCTGGAGGTCGCGCAGGTGCCGTTCGAACCCGCCGCGGGCGGGGCGAGCCTGCTGCTCATCAACACCCGGGCCAAGCACGACCTGGTGGACGGGGAGTACGGAGCGCGGCGGGCCGAGTGTGAAGAGGCAGCCCGCCGTCTCGGCATCCCGTCTCTTCGGTACCTAACGGACCTGGGTGATACCGACCGGCTGACCGATCCTGTCCTCCGGCGCCGGGCCAGGCACGTCGTCGCGGACAACCAGCGCGTCCTGGCGGTGGTGGCGCTGCTGCGCTCCGCGGCGGGGGCCTCGGCGGACACCTATCGCCAGATCGGGTGGCTGCTCGCGCAGGCGCACGCGTCGCTGCGGGACGACTTCGAGGTGTCCTGGCCGGAGGCGGACGCGGCGGTGGAGGCCGCGCTGGCCGCGGGCGCGGCCGGCGCGCGGATGATCGGCGGCGGGTTCGGCGGCTCGGTGCTCGCCCTGGTGCCCGCGACAGCCGGCGGCCAGGTCCGCGACGCGGTCACCGAGGCGTTCGCCCGGCACGCCTGGACCGAACCCGATTTCCTGGACGCCGTCCCGGCCGATAGCGCCCGGCGGCTGAGTTTACAGTTGGTATGGCCGCGACCCCGAGGAGGACCACGTGCCGGTACGCGACGAGGCAGCGGAGCTAGCGGGCGAGATCGCCGAACTGAGGCATGCCATCCACCAGGAGCCGGAGATCGGCCTGGACCTGCCGAAAACGCAGGCCAAGGTGCTCGGCGCCCTGGCCGGGCTGCCGCTGGAGATCAGCACCGGCCGGGCGCTCAGCTCGGTGACCGCGGTGCTGCGCGGCGGCCGTCCGGGCCCGGTGGTGCTGCTGCGCGGCGACATGGACGCGCTGCCTGTGACCGAGCTGACCGGGCTGCCGTACGCCTCGACGGTGCCCGGCGTGATGCACGCCTGCGGCCACGACCTGCACACGGCCATGCTGGCCGGCGCAGCCAGACTGCTCTGCGCCCGGCAGGCCGACCTGCCCGGCTCGGTCATCTTCATGTTCCAGCCGGGTGAGGAGGGGCACGCCGGCGCCCGGCACATGATCGAGGAGGGCGTGCTCGACGCGGCGGGCGAGCGCCCGGTCGCGGCCTACGGCCTGCACGTATCCTCGAGCAAGCTCGCCTGCCGGGAATTCTCCACCCGGCCCGGCCCGATGCTGGCCGCCGCCGACCAGATCACGGTCACCGTGCACGGGCGCGGCGGGCACGCCTCCCAGCCGCACCGGGCCGCCGACCCGATCCCGGCCGCGTGCGAGATGGTGCTCGCCCTGCAGACGATGGTGACCAGGAAGTTCGACGTGTTCGACCCGGTCGTCATCACGGTCGGCAGCTTCCACGCCGGCACCACCGACAACGTGATCGGTGACCAGGCCAGGTTCCTGGCCACCGCCCGCTCCTACAGCGCCGCGTCCCGGGCCGCGCTGGCGGACCTGGTACCGGGGCTGATCAAGGACATCGCCAGCGCGCACGGGCTGACCGCCGACGTCGGATACGCGGCCGAGTACCCGGTCACCGTCAACGACGCGGCCGAGGCGGCGTTCGCGCTGCAGACGGTCACCGAGGCGTTCGGCCCGGACCGGGGCCGGCTGGCGCAGTTCCCCATCACCGGCGCCGAGGACTTCTCCTTCGTGCTGGAGGAAGTGCCCGGCGCGTTCGTCTTCCTCGGCGCCTGCCCGCCGGACCGCGACCCGGAGACCGCTCCCACCAACCACTCGGCGATCGCGGTCTTCGACGACGCCGCGCTCCCCGAAGGCACCGCCCTCTACGCCGAGCTAGCCCTGCGCCGCCTAACCGCTGGACGCTGACCACCAGCGGCCCGCCCCTCCCCCAGCCCGCCCGGCCCCCTTTTCGCAGCCCGCCCTTTCACAGCCCGCCCCCGCTGCAGCCTGCCCCGCCGCAGCCCGCCCCCTTTCGCATCACCAGCCCCAGCAGCCTCCTCAGCGTCCCTGGAAGGCCCCATCCGTTGGGGTGTGTGGGCCCCAGACCCCGATAGGACACGTCCTTTTTTAAGGTGAGTTTGTGGTGTGCCGGGGTTGTTAGCGTGGCGTGCTGGGGGTGTGCGCGGTCAGGGCGGGGATGGTGATGCCGGCGGCGGCGGCGTAGTCGCGCAGGTCCTGGTAGGTGGCCAGGGTGACGGGCGCGGGCGGGATGGTGGTGGCGGTGTCGTCCAGGAGCTGGCGGGTGCGGGGCAGCTCGTGGGCGATGGTGGAGCGGTCGCAGCCGAACAGGGCGGCGATGGCGCGGGCGGGCAGGGCGAACCGCTGGTGCAAGATGGCGGCCAGGACGTGGCCGGTGAAGGTCATCTTGTGCCGGGGGTCGTTGCGGGGCCTGCCGGCGCGCTTGCGGGGGCGGCCGCGGCGTTTTGCGTGCAGCCGGGCCTGGCGGCGGGCGGCGTGCGGGAGGGCCAGGCCGGCGGCCAGGGCGGCGGCGCCGCCGGGCGGCAGCCCGGTGAGCGCGGGCTGGTCCAGGGCGGCCAGGTCCGGGGCCGGGCGGGGCGGCTGCGGCGCGGGGGCCGGTTCCGGCCCGGGGTCCGGGGCCGGGCGGGGGACCGGGAGGAGGGCGTAGTTCCAGTCGCCGTGGAAGCCGTGCCGGGCGATGACCCGGTCCTCGAGGTCCTTCATCTGCGCGTCGGTCACCTGGGCCCCGACCGGGTAGCGGCCGGCGTCCAGGACGGCGGTGACGGTCAGCCCGGTGCTGGTGGCCGTCGCGGCGATCGTGTTCACCACGACCTCGTAGCTGGTCAGCGGGCGGCCCCGCCAGGTGCGGGTGATGTGGCAGAACAGCCGGTGCTCGATCTTGTTCCACTTGGAGGTGCCGGGCGGGAAGTGGCAGACCGTGATCTCCAGCCCGGTCTCGGCCGCGAGCCTGGCCAGCTCCGCTTTCCAGGCCCGGGGCCGGTACCCGCTGGAGCCGCCGGCATCGCAGGTGACCAGCAGCCGCGCCGCGTGCGGGTAGCGGTCCTTGCCGGTGGCGTCCCACCAGCGGCGGACCGATTCCGCGGCGAACTGCGCGGTGTCGTGATCGGTGCCGACGTTGACGAACCCTGAGTCATCCCCGATGTCATAGACCCCGTACGGGATCGCCTTGCCGCCCGCGGAGTCAGGGAAGTCATGATCGCGGACCCGCCGCGGGTCCCCCTTGACGCGCCATTCCCTGCCTTTGCGGGCATACAGCCCGATCAGCTCTTTCTTCTTGGTGTCGATGCTGATCACCGGGTCGGCGGCGGCCAGGTACCGCTTCGCCAGGTCGCTGATGTACCGGAACTGGGCGTCCCGGTCCGGGTGCCGCCTGCCCTCGATGGCCCGGGAGTTGCCCTGCGTGCTGAACCCCTCGGCGTGCAGCATCCGCAGCACCGCGTTCTTGGCGCACGGGCGCCCGGCCCGGGTCAGCTCCGCCGCGATGCCCCGCACCGACAGCGTCGTCCACGTGATCAGCGACATCGGATCCCCGCGGGTCGATGCCTCCAGCAGCTCCCGCAGCGCCGGGATTAACCGCGGATCATGTTCCTCCGGCTTCTTGCGGCCGCCGCCCGGACGGCGGACCCGCCCGGGCCCGGCGTCATCGCCGGACGCCAGCTCATCCGCGCCGTCCGCCACCGTCTGCCACGACGCCCCGGCCGCCTTCGCGACCGCGGTGATCCCGCCGTCCCCGGCAGCACGCGCCACCGCCCCCAGCACCAGCCGCCGCGATCTCTCATCCAGCCTCGGCAGCAGCAACTCAAGCTCCGGCCCCATACGCCCGATAAAATCCGTGTCCGCGCCCATCAGCACATCCTGCCACCGACACGCCACAAACTCAGATTAAAAAAGGACGTGTCCGCCCGATAAAATCCGTGTCCGCGCCCATCAGCACATCCTGCCACCGACACGCCACAAACTCAGATTAAAAAAGGACGTGTCCCAAGATGGGGTCAGGGGCCCACACACCCCATGGCCCGGGGATCGGCAGCGGCGGAGACGCCATACTCCCGGAGACGGGAGGTGAAATTGGATAACATAGCGGCACTTGCGGCGGAACGCATCAGATGCCCGCGCCGGGGCCAGGGGATCAGGAGGTCTGGGGTGGCACCCCAGGGGCGGGGATTCCGGGGGGCATCCGCCGGGCCAATACCGTTCGCGGGGGGTTCCGGGGTCGCCCCCGGGCTAACACCGTTCGCGGGGGGTCCGGGGTCGCCCCCGGGCTAACACCGTTCGCGGGGGGTTCCGGGGTCGCCCCCGGGCTAACACCGTTAGGAGCCGGATGCGAATCGCGCTGACCGCTCTTACTCCGCAGGGGCCTGCGGACGTGATCGTCAGCGGTGACGACGGCGCGACCGCCGGGCAGGTCGCCGAGGCGCTGCACGAGGCGTTCGCGCCGAAGGAGCACCTGGCCCCGGTGATCATGCACCCGCGAGCCGGCCAGGTGCGGGTCGCCGGGCTGGCCGCGGCCCGGCCGGTGCTCTGGGCCGGCGGGCAGCGGGTCCCGCCGGATATGCCGGCCGCCCGCGCGCTGCGGGACGGGGCGGTGGTCACCACCATCGAGCGCGCCGCCGCCGCCACCTCGCTCGCCGAGCCCGGCGGCGTGGCCGAACTGCGGGTCATCGGCGGCCCCGACGCCGGCACGGTGCACCGGCTCGGGCCCGGGGTCACCACGTTCGGGTCGGACCCCGCCTGCCAGGTGCGGCTGCAGGCACCGGGCGTACCCGGGCACGCAGGCACGATCACCGTGGCCTGGGGGCTGGACCAGCCCTCGCTTGAGCCGGCCGGCCCGCACGCGCAGGCGCGGCTCGACGGGCGCGTCGTCGAGGCCCCGTGCACCTGGCCGTTCGGCGGGGTGCTGCGGGTCGCCACGACGGTCCTGCAGCTGATGCGGCCGGAAACCCCCGACGCGCACCTCTCGCCCGCCGGCGGCGGGCTGGCCTACCACCGGCCGCCGCGATTCCGGCCGGACCTGAAGCCGGTGAAGATCGGGGTGCCGGCCGAGCCGAAGAAGGGCCATGGTTCCGGCGCCACGATGCTGCTCAGCGCCGTGGTCCCGATGGCCATGGGCGGCGTCATGGTCTACCTGACCAAGCAGTGGATCTATTCGCTGTTCATGCTCATGAGCCCGGTCATGGTGCTGGGCCACTGGGCCAGCGGGCGCAAGCAGCGCGGCGGGTCGCACCGGCGCAAGCTGCGCGCGTACACCGCGCAGATGGCCGAGGTCGAGGCCAAGCTGGAGCAGACCAGGGCGGCCGACGAGAAGAAGCGCCGCGAAGACGCCATGGACCCGGCGCAGATCCTGCTCACCGCCACCGGGCCCCGGCGGCGGCTGTGGGAACGTCGCGCCGACGATCCCGACACGCTGCGGATGCGGATCGGGCTGGTCGACGGGCCGGCCATGATCCAGCTGGTGGCCGCCGCGAAGGACGCCACGCTACCCGCGGTGCCGACGTCGTTCTGCGTGCCCGTCTCGATGCCGCTCACCTCGATGGGCGTGGTCGGCCTGGCCGGGCCGCCCGACACGTCCCGGGCGCTCGCCCGCTGGCTGGTCGCTCAGGCCGCGGTCCTGCACAGCCCGCGTGATCTTTCCATCGTCGTGCTGGCCGCCGACCCGGCGGCGAGCGCCCACTGGAACTGGGTGCGCTGGCTGCCGCACTGCGCGCCGCGCGGCGGCGAGGACTGCGTCGCGCTCGTCGGCACCGACCCGGACTCCGCGGCGCGCCGGGTGAGCGAGCTGGTGACCGAGGTCACCGCGAGGCTGGGCAGCGCGGGCGAGGGCCCGCTGGGCCTCGGCGGCGGCGGCGACCAGGCGGCGGCCGGCAGCGACCTGGGTGCCAAGATCCTGGTGGTGCTCGACGGGGCCCGCCAGCTGCGCCGCATCCCCGGCATGCCCCAGGTGCTCGCCGCCGCCAGCAAGACGGGCGTCTACGCGATCTGCATCGACGAATCGCACCGCGTGCTGCCGGAGGAATGCGCCGCCGTGCTGTCCTGGGACATCCCCGGGCAGGCCGCGGGCAACAGCGCGAACGGGATGCACTACGGGCCCGGCGGCTGGGCGACGGCGTCTCACGGCCACGCCCCGCTGCGGGTGCGGCCGTTCCTCATCCGCGGGCACGGCTCGGTGTTCGGGCAGGGCGGGCCCGCCATCCTCGCCGACCAGGTCTCCGTCGGCTGGGCTGACCGGGTGGCCCGCGCGCTCGCGCCGGTCCGCGACGTGAGCCGGGACGACGCGGATTCCGCGATCCCGGACTCGGCGCGCCTGCTCGACCTGATCCACATGCCGGACCCGTCCGCCGACCTGGTGCTGCTCGCGTGGCAGCGGCGCGGGCGGTCCACCAAGGTGCCGATCGGGATGGGCGCCGACGGGCCGTTCGTCCTGGACCTGAGCGCGGACGGCCCGCACGGGCTGGTCGCGGGCACCACCGGGGCCGGGAAGTCGGAGCTGCTGCAGACGCTGATCGCCGTCCTGTGCGTGGTCAACCGGCCGGACGCGATGACGTTCGTGCTCATCGACTACAAGGGCGGCAGCGCGTTCAAGGACTGCGCCCGGCTGCCGCACACCGTCGGGATGGTCAGCGACCTGGACGGGCACCTCACGGTGCGCGCGCTCGACTCACTCGGCGCCGAGCTGAAACGGCGCGAGGAACTGCTGCTGCACGCCGGGGCCAAGGACATCGAGGACTACTGGGACACCAAGAAGCTCCAGCCCGAGCTGGAGCCGATGCCCCGGCTCGTCCTGATCATCGACGAGTTCGCCGCGATGGTCGCGGAACTGCCGGACTTCGTCACCGGGCTCATCGATATCGCCCGCCGCGGCCGTTCGCTCGGGGTGCACCTGCTGCTCGCCACGCAGCGGCCGGCCGGCGTGGTCAGCGCGGACATCAGGGCCAACACCAACCTGCGGATCGCGCTGCGGGTCACCAGCGCGGATGAGTCCGCGGACGTCATCGACACCCGCGACGCCGCGTTCATCGCGAAGTCCACCCCCGGCCGCTGCTACATCCGGTCGGGGGCGTCCAGCCCGGTCGCGGTGCAGTCGGCGCGCATCGGCGGACGGCGGCCGAGCGCGGGACCGGTCACGGCGAGCGCGCAGGTGGTCCCGATGCCGTGGCGCGGGCTCGGCAAGGCGCTGCCCGCTTCGGCGTCGGCCGGCGGCGACGAGGAGTCGATGGCGACGGACCTGTCGGCGCTGGTCGACGCGGTTGCCGCGGCCAACGCCCGGCTCGGCCTGCCCCCGCAGCGCAGGCCGTGGCTGGAGCCGCTGCCGGAGCTGATCACGCTCGGCGAGCTCCCCGCGGTGGACTCCGCCCGCGCGAGCGGGGGGTTCCGGGCCACGGGGTCCGGGGTGTCCCCGGGGGTACAGAGTGTCCCCCCGGGCCAGCACGAGATCCCGCCGATCCCCTACGGGCTCACCGACCTGCCGCTGCGGCAGGCCCGCGCGCCACTCGCGCTTGACTTCACCCACGCCGGGCACGTGGCCGTGGCCGGCGCGGCGCGCACCGGGCGGTCCAGCCTGCTGCGCACGCTGGCGGGTTCGGTGGCGTCGCTGGCCTCCCCGGCCGACGTGCACATCTACGGGATCGACTGCGGCACCGGCGCGCTGCTCCCGGTCGCCGACCTGCCGCACTGCGGCGCGGTGGTGACCAGGGACCAGGGCGACCGGGTCGAGCGGCTGCTGAGCAAGCTCAGGAACGAGATCGCCCGCCGTCAGCAGCTGCTCGCGGCGCACGGGTTCGCCGGCCTGGCCGAGCAGCGCGCCGCCACCACCGGGGCCGACCGGCTGCCCTGGATGCTGCTGCTGCTCGACTGGTGGGAAGGCTACGTCGCGACGTTCGAGAACCTCGACTACGGCCGCCTGATCGAGACCCTGCTGCAGATCCTCCGCGAGGGCAGCGCGGTGGGGCTGCGCGCCGTGTTCACCACCGACCGGACGGCGCTGATCGGGCAGACCGGCACCATCTTCGGCCAGCGGATGATCTTCCGGATGACAGACCGCAGCGACGCCTCGCTGGCCGACATCGGCGAGCGCGCGCTGCCGGCCCACCACCCCGAGGGACGGGTCATGTTCGCGGCGAAACCGAACCCGCTGGAGGCGCAGGTCGCGCTGCTCGACCCCGATCCGAGCGGCGTCGCGCAGGTGGCCGCGCTGCGCCGGGTCGCCGAGCAGGCACGGCAGCGGTTCGGCCGGCCGCCGGCCCAGCAGCGCCCGCTGCGGGTGGACGCGCTGCCGCCGCGGATCACCCTGGCCGAGACGTACCGGCTGGACCCGGACTTCGTCCCGCCGTCGCCGATGTGGGCGCTGGCCGGCGCGGGCGGGGACCAGCTCTCCCCGCAGGGCATCGACATCTCCGAGGAGGGACCGGGAATCGTGGTCGCGGGACCGGCCCGCAGCGGACGGTCCACGACGCTGCTGACGATGGCGCGGTCGCTGATCGCGGCGCAGACGCCGATCCTGGTGATCACGCCGCGCCGCTCGCCGCTGCGCGCGCTGGAGGGGACGCCGGGCGTGGTCGCCGTGCTCGGCGCCGATTTCGACGTCGAGTTCCTGCGGGCCGAGCTCAACCCGCTGGACCGGTACGTGGTCCTCGTCGACGACGCGGAGCTGCTGTTCGACGCGCCGAACTCCGCGGTACTCGAGCGGATCATCGTCACCGGCCGGGATGCCGATCACGGCCTGATCCTGGCCGGCACCACCGGCGACCTGGGCCGCTGCTACACGGGGTTCATCCCGGCGGCGCTGAAATCACGGTGCGGCGTGCTGGTGACGGTGGACACGCCGGACGACGGCGACCTGTTCGGCGTGCGGCTGCCGCGGAACGCCGCACCCGGCACGCTCGGCCGCGGCCTGATCCTGCGCCCCGGCCGGATGGCCCCCATCCAGCTAGCGATCGACGAGGATGGTCAGGGCTTGTAGGGCTGCACCCAGGCTTGCAGGGCGGTTACCGCCGACGGGGCGAGGAGCTGGGCGTCGTTCGGTGTGTCCGGCGGGTGCAGAAGGTGGTTGACGCCGCTGAGCAGGCGCAAGCCCGGCCCGGTGGCGCCCGCCGCGGCCAGGGCCCGGACCAGCGGCGTGATCGTGCTCGGCGGGACGTTCTGGTCCGCGGTGCCCTCGGTGACCAGGACGCGGGTGCCGCGCGGGAGCCGGGCCGCGAGGCCTGGCGGGTAGACCGCGTCGTCGCTGCGCACGTAGGCGGCGTTGACGGCGGACAGCAGGATCGGCGTGAGCAGGTTCACCACCTCGGGCAGCATGCCGCTCGTGGCGACCGGGCGCCCGGCGCGGAATGCGGCGATCGCCCGCTGCACGGCCTGCGCGTCCTGGCGGGCGGTCCCGGCGGTGATGCTGCCCTGCGCGACCTCGGCATCGAGCTGCTCGTCCGTCTGCAGCTGGACCAGGCTGAGGAACCGCTCGTCCTGCGGCTCGATCAGCGCGAGCCCGGCCGGCCGGGGCGCGACGGACTCCGCGACCAGCAGCGCGTACATCCCGCCCTCGCTGTGCCCGGCGACCAGCATCCGGCCGGGATCCGCGGCCGGCTGGGCGCGCAGGAAGCCGTAGGCCGCGTCGGCCTGGCGGATGAACGCGGCCAGGTCGATGGCCCCCGGGTGGCCGGCGAACGCGCCGGCGCCGGTCTGCCCGCTGAAGTACTTGTCGAACCGCAGGGTCATGATGCCCGCCCGGCCGAGGACCCCGGCGATCAGCTGCAGGGTATGCGGCTCGAGTCCGGCCGCGGCGTCGTCCCCGTTCCGGTCGGTGGGACCGCTGCCGGCCAGCAGCAGGGCCGCCGCCAGGCGCTGGCCGCCGCGGTGGGCGGGGATGTGGAGCGTGCCGTAGGTGGTGGTGCCGTCCGCCGTGAACTGCACGCTCCGGTCGGCCGCGGCGATCATCCCCCCGTTCTGGCCGGCCCCGTTCTGGCCGGCCCCGTTCTGGCCGGCCCCGTTCTGGCCGGCCCCGTTCTGGCCGGCCCCGTTCTGGCTGGCAGAGCCGCAGGCGGCCACGCCGGTGCAGATAACCGCCGCCGCGGCGGCGGCCCGCAACATGTGCATGCCTGTCTCCCATGGGACATGTTTCGAACCAACCCCGTGCCCTTTCCGTAATATGGTTGCATAGCGCCACTTAACTTATACCGTTCGCCCAGTTACAGGGCGTTACTTAGGAGAGCTGATGGCAGTCTTCGGCGACCGGATCCTGCGTTGCACGGACGGTCACCTGTTCGTGTCGAGCGAGACGTCCCGCTTGTTCGGCTCGGTGCACCTCGGGCCCGTCCGGCGGATGCAGTGCCCAGTGGACGGGAAGATCGTGAACGTGTCCAACGTGCGGGAGAACACCCTGACTCCGGAGCAGATCGAGGAAGCCCGCAGGTTCCACACCTGAGATGCCCAGGCGCCCCGGAGGGCGCCCGGCCCGGGCCGGGCGTGTCCGGGGCGGCCGGGCAGGCACCAGGATCGTTAGGTGCCTCGGTTAGATCCGTGGTCCGTGGCGGTCAGCGGGGAGCGGGACCCCCGGACGTGTAGGCGCGCACGTCGGCGACGCTCCACCAGCTGCCGCTTGACGCGCTCAGCGTCAGGCGGACGTACCGGACCGGGGCGCCGCTCAGGTCGGCGGTGGTGAACTGCCCGGTGCCCTGGCCGGCGGCCACGGCGGTGGTCCAGGTCACGCCGTCGGTGCTGGTCGCGATCGTGTAACCGCGCGGGTAGTCGCCGGTGGAGGTGCCGGTATCGAAGACGACCCGCCGGGCGTCGACGGCGCGGCCGAAGTCGACCCGAAGGTACTGGCCGGGGGCCTGCCCGGCGCCGGTGGAGTAGCGGGTGCTGGCGTCACCGTCCACGGCGCTGGCCGCCACGTCGCCGGTGCAGCACGGGTCGGTCGGGCCGGCCGGGTTCGCCGTCGCGGTCCAGCCGGCCGGGCTAACCTGGCGCAGGGCGTACGTGCCGGGGATCTGGCCGCGCCAGGTGAAGGTGGCCAGCGCCCCGCCGGGCAGGGTGTAGGTGAACGCCTGGTCGCCCTCGCGCACGGCGAAGGTGCTCGGGTTGTCGTTCTCGTTGTGCGCCACCAGGACCGTGCTGCCGTCCGGGTTGCGGAACGCCACGTCCATGACCTGCCCGTTCCACCCGGTGGTACCGAACGAGGTACTGGCGATGCGCACCGCCCCTGGCTTGACGAAGCGGGCCAGGTGCCCGAGCGTGTAGTACTCGGCGTTGTCGGTCGCGCTGTCGCCGGGGCCGACGGTGACGATGCCGGTGCAGGTGCCGCAGCCGCCGACGTGCGGGCCGCCGGACGGGTCCAGGGCCAGGTTCCAGTTGATCACGGTCCCGGCCCAGTTGCGGGTGGCGCCGATGATCAGGTTGCGGGCGTGCCACTTGAGCGTGTCGGAGAAGGTGTTCGCCGGGTCGGCGGACTGGCTGCCCGAGCACTCGGTGAAGTAGATCGCCTGGTCAGGGAACTGGTTGTGCAGCGTGGTCATCGCGCTCGGGTCGCCGAAGTAGCAGTGGTAGGCCACGCCGCTGATGTATCTCGCGGCGGGGGAGTTCAGGACGTTCTGCGGGTAGGCGTTGATGTCGGCGGTCTCGTCCGGCGGGGTGGCCGCGATGTCATTGGGGTGTTCGGCCCAGTTGTGGTCGTAGGCGAAGATCTGCGTTCTTAGGCCCGCGGCGCGGAGCATCGGCCCGAGATCGGCTATGACCTTCTCCTCCTGGGATGAGGGCATGTCGGTGCCCGGATAGCCGGAGGGGGTGCGGTTCTGCGGCTCGTTCTGCACCGTGATGGCGTCGACTCGGACGCCGTTGGCTTGGTACGCCTGGATGAACTTCAGCAGGTAGAGCGCGTAGGAGCGGTAGATGCGCGGGTCGTCGATCAGGCGGCCGCCGACGAGGGAGGCTGGGGAGGCGGGTGGGGAGCCGTTCGTCTTCATCCACGCGGGCGGGCTCCACGGGGACGCGATTATCTGCAGCCGCGGGTTGATGGCCTCGGCCTGGCGCAGCAGCGGCAGGATCTGCGCCTGGTCGTGAGCGATGCCGAAGTGCCGTTGCTGGTAATCGGTCTGGCCGGCGGGCAGGTCGTCGTAGGTGTACGCCTTGGTGGCGACGAAGTCGCTGGCGCCGATCGGCTGGCGCAGGTAGTCCAGGCCGTCCCCGGTCGCCGGGTCGAACAGGGACCGCATCGTGGCCGCGCGCACCGCCGGGGACAGCCGGTACAGGACCGTGGCCGCCGAATCGGTGATCGCCCCGCCGAAGCCCTGCATGGCCTGGAAGGACAGGGTCGGGTCGACGACGATCGCGGGCGCGGTGACCGGCGCGCCGCCGAACGCGACCTGGCCCATGTCACGGAGCTTGTCCGCGCCGTCCGGCGTGGTTATCCACACGTGCGCCGGCACTGATGCCGGCGCCGGCGCTGACACCGGGCCGCTGGGCGCGGCGGCTTCCGGGGGCGCGGCCGCGGCCGGGGGCGCGGCGGCGGCCAGGGGCGCGGCGGCGGCCGGGGGCGCGGCGGCGAGGGTCGCGGCGCTGACGGCGGCCAGCGCCGTGGCTAGCGAGGTCACGATGAATCTGATGCGGGACATCGTCGTCCTTTCCGCACGGAAGCCGGCCGAGCATTATGTAACAAAATGGAACAAATATCGAACCCTGTTTCCACGCGTAGCGAACCAGCACATCCCCGCTGATGTCAAGAGCCTGACGGGACTTCTCCGGGCCGGTTTCAGGTCGTTATGCTGCGGCCATGAAACATGCTTATGTAACAAAGTGGTGAGCCGCCCGGTCCGGCGGCGCGTCACCGTCCGCGACATCGCCGCCCACACCGGCGTGTCGATCGCGACCGTCTCCCGCGTCCTGAACGGCCAGGCCCATGTCGCGCCCGAGACCCGCGAGCTGGTCCAGCAGGCCGCCGAGAGGCTCCGCGCCCCGGGTTCCCTTACTGGTTCGCCTCGGGCCGCGCCGGGTGCCGTCTACGTGCGCTGCCCCTACACCCTGACCGACTACTTCGGGCTGATCGTGTCCTCCATCGCCGAGACCCTGGCGCTGCACGGACGCGACGTGATGCTCGACGCGGGAACGGCCGAGCAGCGGGTCACCGTGCTGCCCTCGCTCCCGTCGCGGCCCGGCATCGCCGGCGCGATCGTGATCTTGCCGCCCGAACCCAGCGTGCACCTGGCCGCGCTGCGGGCCCGCGGATTCCCCTTCGTCGTGGTCGATCCGCGCACCCCGCCCCCTCGCGACATCGCCGCGGTCTCGGCGGCGCACTTCGCCGGGGCACGGAGCATCACCGCGCACCTGGTCCAGCTCGGCCACCGGCGCATCGGCATGGTCGCCGGACCGCACAACTGGCTGGCCGGCCAGGCCCGCCTGGCCGGGCACGCTTCGGCGCTCGCCGAGGCAGGCGCGCTGCACCCGGCCGAGCTGACCCGGGCCGGCGAGCCGACCGTGCGCTTCGGCCACCGGGCCGCCGGCGACCTGCTCGACCTGCCGCAGCGACCCACCGCGCTGGCCTGCTTCAACGACAAGACCGCGGTGGGAGCCCTGGCCGCCGCGGCCGAGCGCGGCCTGCGGGTGCCTGACGACCTGTCCGTCACCGGCTTCGACGACATCGACCTGGCCCAGGCCACCAGCCCGATGCTCACCACCGTCCGCCAGCCCCTGGCCGAGATGGGCCGGATGGCCGTCAGCCTGCTGATCCGGCTCCTGGACGGCCACCGGGTCGACGCCCTGCACGTCGAGCTGGCCACCGACCTGGTCGTGCGCGGCTCTACCGGTCCGGCCTGACCGGCTCCGGCTCTCGCCGCGGAAGAGCTATCCCTCCGTAGCCGCAGGTTATATAAGCCGAACGGGCTCCGGTACACCCTCACGGCGTCCGCAGGTCGAATCGTGAGGTGAAGGCCAGCAGGCTGGGAGGTGTTTATCGGGCGCTGGCCGCTAGAACGGTCTGGTGACAGATCGGCGGGATAACCGCTGTACTGGCCCCCGCCGCCGGCCCGGGCGCTGCCAGGCTGGCTTTGACGTTACCTGATCCAGGGGGCCGGGAACCGGTGCGGGACCCCACGTGAGCGGTTGCCCGCCGGGCGTGCGGGGGTGCACCGGTGGTCTGGGCATCGCGATCGCCCTGCCCGGTGCGCTGACCCGGTCCGGCCGGGTGGCTGGCGGGTGCCGTGATGCTCACGTGTGCCGTGGTGCGGCCATCACCGCATGAGATCTTGGGAAATCCGGGCTTCGCGGAACATCTGGTGGACGATGTGCTCATTCCAGAATAAAAGAAAGTTCCGGTGTGTCGCGGCTGCGGAGCGCGCGGCCGGCGGTTGCCCGGTTTGCGGTGATTTCTTCCCTGCTGCGGACGCTCCGTGCCCCTGCCGCCCCGTCCGGGGGGACTGCCGTCCCATATGTTTACAGTTCCGGGTGCTATCACCCCCGGAACTGCAGACATATCGCCGGGACTCCGGGCCTGCTCGGCGGTGAAGGTGTCGTCGTCGGTGGCGCCGGCCACGTAGACCGCGGCGGTGATGCGGTCCGCCGTCAGGTGAGGGCTCGAGGGGTCGCCATCGACGGCCAGCCTGCCGCCGTGGAACGAGGCCGCCGCGGCGATCGTGCGGCCGAGCCCTCCCGCCGCGATCAGGGACATGCGCCCGCCCAGGCAGTAGCCGGTGGTGCCGATC